>BNJS01000427.1_pt1 | contig 185102 bp, 285 predicted proteins | sample 8540461 | NCBI WGS metagenome assembly BNJS01 (sample SAMD00202454, study PRJDB9452) | human saliva metagenome | isolation source: human saliva | place: Japan
CATTTAGTAAAAATAAAAAAAGAGGGAGGGGCTGTTGCAAATTTAAAAATTTTTTTAAATTTGCAACAGCTTCTTTACAACTAAAATTTTATTTATCTCATCTGTTTCAAATTTAATTACTATTAGTCTTTTTTTATTTCAAAAAGAGAAGATATTTGATATAAAAAGGTTTAACAAAAATTATATAATTTAATAGATAAAAAGTGATAAAAAAACACAGATATAAAGATTTAGCAGGGACTATTTAAAAAAAGAAAAATGAAAGTAAAGAATTTTTACAAAGTATAAGTTAAAAGATATTGGCAAAAAAATATGAATAGAAAATTATAGTTTTAAATTTAAGGGGATTAATGGAAAAAAATAAAATTTGAAACTTATATGTCTTATTCGTACTTAAATTTATTAAGAAAAAAATCATCCCGCTTGGAAATTATTAACATCACATCAAGCACCATTTATAGCTGCATTTTTTTATATGACATTTTTTTAAAAAAACAAACAAAGAGAAATTTCTGAAGAAAAATTGATTTCTTATCTTGAAAATTTTATAGAGAATATAAATTATGAAGATAAGGCTTCTTTTTACTCCTCAAGAAATTCTAACTCACTCATCTCAATATAGAGTATGGATTTTTAAGAAAATATTATCCTAAAGATAAAGACGAAATTCATTATGATTTAACTCCTGCTGCACAAAAAGGCTATTGAATATTTAATGAGCTTTTGAACAAAGAAATTTTTATGGCTACAGAATCTCGTTTAATAATAATTTTTAATTTATTAAAAAAATATTATTGAAAAAAATCAAATGAAAATCCAGAATTTAGAATACAAGAATTAGAAAAAAACAAAAAAGAAATTGAAAAAGAAATAGAAGAAATAAAAAAATGGGAAAAATAGAACTTCTAAGTCCTGCTCAAATAAAGGAACGTTTTTTTACAAGTTATGAATTTGTCCTATGATATAGTTTCCGATTTTAGAATAGTAGAACAAAAATTTTTAGAGACCTAGAAAAGAGTCTTCGTAAAAAAATTTTAACTTTTGATTCAGGAAAAGGAGAATTACTTTCAGATTATTTCAAAGAGGAAAATAGCATTGAAAAAAATCTGAACAAGGAAGGAGCTTCAATGCCTTTTTGGAAGTTTTTAGCTTCAAAAATCCTCAAAAAGAAAATTTTAAAACTTTAATCGAAAAAAAGCTTTTAAGTTTAAAAAGAAATTATAGAGATTCCTGGAAGTTTAAATATAGAAAGAATTGAGAATGACTGGATGAAAGGTAGTGAACATGTTTTTAGACACTATAGCATTACTTTCAAAAACAGCTAAGTTTTTTTGTAAGTGAAAGTTCCTATATAGAAGAAAAAAAGAATTAGTGAGTTAATAAAAAGTATTGAAATGAATGCTCTTCAATTAGATGGAGAAAATTATAAAAAAATTTTTATTGGTATAAAGTCTTGGTATGCTGATATTGATTTTTCCTATGTATAAAAAAATTATATTCTATCCCAAATAAAAATTTTTATTGGATAATTCTCCTATAGAAAATCAAGAAGAAGATGTTGACTTTTTCTCCATTATATTTACAATTTTTTTATGGATAGAAAAAAATTAGAGGAAAGAATAAATCATTTACTTTTTGGACAAAGAAGAGATTAGTTTAAAAGAAATAATAGATATATATCCACTTAAAGGTGGCCTAACAGAGTTATTGACATATTTAGTTCTTGTAAAAAGAAGGTATAAATTCTGAAATTGACTATAATAATAGTTTTGAGGTAACTTGGACTTATAAAAAAATGGTGATAGTCAATCTGCAAAATTACCTTTTATTATCTTTTAAAAAAATTTAAAAAAATAATGAATTTGAGAGTGATAGAGATGAGTGAAATCAATGTTGAATTATCAAATGCCTGTATCTCTTTATTGAAAGGAATTATAATTAAAGAGAATAAAGAAAAAAATATGGGATACTATTTTTAAATTACAGAAATCAAATAGAAGATTATTTTAGACAATTAGGTCTGACTCTAAAAATTATATGAAGAAGAAGGCTACTGTTATTTACAACAAATTGAAGATGATGAAACAAATAATTTATTAAAAATTAGTACCTAAAAATCCCATTAAGTCTACATTTGAGTTTATTATTAGTTAGCCTTAGAAAGTATATGTTAGAAAGTACTGCTAATGGAGATGAAAAAAATTGTTATATCAAAAGAAGAAATTTTTTTATAAAAAAATGAAAAAAATTATTTAAAAAGAAACCTCAAATGAAATTAAACAAGAGAAAGAAATAATAAGCTATATAAAGAAAGTTGAAGATATGAAATTTATTCGCAAATTAAAAAAAATAGTGATAATAAATATGAAATTTTTGAGATTATTAGCTAGTTTTTGTAGATGCTCAATGGTTAGATGACTTAGATAAACGTATTCTTGAATATAAAGAGTACATTGAAAAAAAGGTGGAGGTATTGAAGATGAAGAAGGGATTTAGACTTCATAATTTAGAAGTTCTTAATTGGGGAACATTTCATGGAAAGTGGTCTTTTAACCCAAAGGAAGAAACAACCCTTTTAACTGGTGATTCAGGTTCAGGAAAATCAACCTTAGTTGATGCTTTAACATCTCTTTTAGTCCCTCCAAATAGAATAAAGTTCAATCAAGCTGCTGATGTTGAATCCAAAGAAAGAAATTTTTTTATCCTATGTAAGAGGTTATTATGGACAAAAAAAGTAATGCAGAAGGAAAAAGGAAATATAGAAGCTTTTAAGAGGCTATAATTCTTATTCTGTCATACTTGCTAATTTTTTTGAGCAAACTTCAAATAAGATTGTAGGTTTAGCCATTGTTTTTTTGGTTTAAGGAAGCTGGTGGAAATCCTTCAAAGTTTTATGTAGTAAGTGAAAATGAATTAAGTATGGATGCTGATTTTATATTACAAACAACTGATATTAAAACCTTAAAAGATAGTTTAAAAGCAGAAAAAAATATAATATATTTGACGAATATTCTAAATATTTTAATTTTTTTAGTAAAAAAACTAGGAAACTTATCTGAACAATCTATTCAATTATTTCAAAAAAACTATTTCTATGAAAAAAATGGGAGAGTTATCAGAATTTATTAAAAAAAATATGCTTGAAAAAAATTAGAGGTTGAAGAATTGATAAGCAAATTAATAAATCACTATAATGATTTGAATAGAGCTTATGAAACCATATTAAAGGCTAAAGATCAAATAAATATGCTAACACCTATTCAAGAGAATGGAATAAAGTTCCTAGAAAAAGATATTCAGAAAAAAATAGATTTCAATCTGCACTTGATAGAATAGATTTCTGGATAGCTAAGAAAAAAAGAAAAAAATTGTATGAGGATGGTATAAAAATCTCTAAATGAACAAAAAAATTTCAAAACAAGAAATTATAGAGCTTGAAGAAACAAAAAAATAATGAATTAAATGAAAAAAATAATTAGACTAAATGCTGAAATTATGAGTAATGGTGGAAGAGAAATAGATGGATATAATTACAACTTAGAAATTGAAGCTAATAAATTGAAAAGAAAAAGAAAAAAAGAATGGTTGAATATTCAGATTATTCAAAAAAAATTTAAACATAAATCCTCCAAATAGAATAGAAGATTTTTAATAATAATAAAACAATTTTTAGAAAAAAATTATATGAGGATAACCTTACTAAATTAAACCAAGCTGATATAGTTCGTTCAACCAAAAAAATTGAAGAAAATAAAATAAATGATGAAATAGATCTTATAAATAAAGAAGTAAGTTCATTAAAAACAGAGAAGATCTAATATTCCATCAAAAATATATTGATTTAAAAAGAAAAAAATAATAAGTGGTCTTGGATTAAAAAGAAACAGATATATCTTTTGTTGGAGAGCTAATAGAAGTGAAAAAAATACAGAAAAAGGACTGGGAGGGAGCAATAGAAAGATTTTTTTACATTCTTTTTTTCTCTTACATTGTTAGTTCCAAAAAGAAATTATTGCAAAAGTTTCAGAGTATATAGATAAAAAAATTTTTTTAAAAATTAAAAAAATAGTTTATTATTCTGTTGACACTAAAAAAACTAGATATGAACTTTCTTACTTTGAGCCAAGTTCAGTATTGAATAAAATAGATATAAAGTTAGAAAAATGTTTTTTTCAGCTTGGATAAAAAAAACAGCTTGTTGATAAATATAACTATATTTGTTGCGATACTTTGGAAGACTTTAGAATAAATAAAAAAAGGCTCTTACAAAATCAGGACAAATAAAAATCAGATACACGACATGAAAAAAAGATGATAGAACAGCTATTGATGATAGAAGAAATTATATTATGGGTTTTTTTCAAATAAAAGTAAAATTAAAGTCTTAGAAGAAAATTTAAAAGAAAAAAAGAAAAAAACAGTTAAAAAAATTCTTTATTTTGATTTAGAAGAAATAAAAAAAGATATTGATAAATTTCAAAAAAATAAAGAAAAATATTGAACATTTAAAAAAAGATTTAAAGATTTTTAGTGAACTTGATATTTTTAACTTCTCAAAATAAAAATAGAAGAATTAAAAGAAATTCATAGATAAACTTAAATCAGAAAATGATATTTTTAAAGGAACTTGAAAAAGAGCTTGAATCAACTAGAAAAAAAGCCATGATATTCTTAAAAACAAAAAAATAAAAAAAATTAAATGGAGAACTTTCTACTATAAATGTTGAGTTAGATAAATATAACAAGGATTTTTCAAAAAAAATAGCCTATTTTTTTAAATGCTGAGGAAAGATTTTCTGTATATGAAGATGATTTTGAATTTCTCAGAAAGAACTCTTCATTTTGGACTGATTTTCCTTTAACTTTGGAAAAATATAGATATTTTTTTGAAAAAAATATTCAGTCTATTTGAATAAGAATAAAAATGATTTAGAGGAAGAAAATAGAATCTTAGAAAAAAAGAATAGAAAAATTATATGAAAGAACTTAAAAAAATAAATATTCTATTGAAACTCGTGATTTTGACAGTAGTATTGATTCCTTAAATGAATATAATATTTTTTTGAATAAATTACTTAAAGATGATTTACCTAAATATGAAGAAAAAAATTTAAAGAAGAATTACAAGAAAATATCTTTAGACATATAATTAGTTTTTAGAGAAAATTTAACTAGGCAAGAAACAACTATTAAAGATAAAATAAAAGAAATTAATGATTCACTATATAGTATTGACTATAGTAGGGGAAGATACATAAAATTAATTCAAAAAAAGAACTCAAGATAAAGAAATAATTGATTTTTCGTGCCAGTTTAAATAATATTACAGAAAAACTCTATGGATGAAAAATAATTTAGCAGAAGAAAAGTTTTTTTGAAATAAAAAAAATAATTGATAGATTTAAAGGAAGAGTTAATGAAACTGAAAGGGATAAAAAAATGGACTTCACATGTAACAGATGTAAGAAATTGGTTTCATTTTTTTCTGCCACAGAATATTGGAGAGATACTGATGAAGAATATGAACATTATACTGATTCAGGAGGTAAATCTGGTGGTCAGAAGGAAAAACTAGCTTATACTATACTTGGAGCTTCTTTAGCATACAATTATGGAATCAATGAAAAAGAGAAATCCTCTTTTTGCTTGATTATTATTGATGAAGCATTTTTTAAAAAGTTCTGATGAGTCTGCTACATTTGGATTAGAATTATTCAAAAAAATTAGATTTCCAATTTATCATAGTAACACCTCTATTGAAAAATCAATACAATGGAGCCATATGTTAGACATGTAGGCTTTGTAACTTATAATGATACTACTCATAAATCTCGAATACATAATTTGACTTTAGGTGAATATAAAAAAATGAAAGAAAAAAATATAATGGAGAACTCTAAATGGAATTGACTAATTTTAAAGAAATTAAAGATATAATTTTTAAAAAGATGGAAAAAAAAGGTGATATTCTTAGAGAGTATTTTTAGAGAAAAAAATATAATAAAGATTTTTTTAATATTTCCTTGGAAAATAAAATTAAAAAGTCCTACTTCAAAAAGAGCTTTCTACTAATACTTTAGAAATTTTTTTAACTGGAAAAAAAGCATTAAAGGAAACAGACAAATCAGTTTTTAGCTTATGGTTATAATATAATTGAGAAGAAAATTAATAATAAAATTATTGGAAAAAAACTCTATTCCAACTCATATTGAAATATTATATCCTGAAGATGCTATAAAATTAATAAAGAAAGAAAAAGGAAGTCAGTCTATTTTTCAAAAAAATCTCTCATTCATATTAAATAAATATTCTGAACTTGAAGATTGGATTGAAAAGAATATATTTGAATTATTGAGAGAAAAAGAAGAATGGGAAAAAAATATTAATAGTTGTGGAGTATTTTATTAATAATCCTATAAAAAAATAGCTATCTTAGAGAGATTAGTATAGAGAATATAGATACTAAATTTATTGAAAAAAACATAAAAAAATTATCTTTTACTTATTAGATGAAATTTCAAAAAAATGATTTTTTTCTAATCTTAAAAAAACATTTGTTATTAAAGAAAAACCTCTACTAATTAGATTTAGAATACTTGATGTTGAGTATTACATAAATGGTTTCTCAGATATATCTGTTCCTCTCGAAGAATTTAATAAGTGGGAAAAACAATTTTAAATATATTTTTTTACTGAAAATGAAATAAGTTTTCTTAGTTTTCCATTTTTTTCCAAAATGCTTGTATTATTTTTTTGGTAAAGGATATAACATATCTGTATTTAAAGAAAACAAATGGTTAAATACAAAAAAATATATTATTGGGGAGATATTGATACCCATGGTTTTAATATTTTTAGGTATGGCAAAAAGAATTTTTTTCCAAGTTTAAAAATCTTTTTTTAATGAATGAGGAAGTATTTCTTAAACATAAAGAATTTTTGGGTAAAAGAAGATAAACCTTTTCTTTCAGATGTAAAAGATTTAGATAATAGTGAAAAAAATACTTTTTAAAAAAATTACAAGAAAATATCTATGGAAAAAAACTTACGTTTAGAACAAGAAAGAATTAATTTTAAATATTTACAAGAATACTTAAAAAAATTAGAAAAACAATGATTAAGAAATTGAAAAATTACCTCAAATCTTAAAATTAGGATTTGGGGGACATTTTTTTATAGTTATTTGTCAAATAGTGTTGATAAAAAAAGTTTAGACTATGACCTGACATAATGAAGAGAATTTTTTTGAGAATAAAAACTTAAAAAAATTCTCTTTTTTTATTCGAACTAAATCGCATTATTGCATTAAAAAAATTAAGCGCTAATTGAAATAATACCTGCTTGAATTAATACGCGCTTTTTAAAAATTACTGAAATTTGAATATCCAAATGCTGTTCTCTTTATTGATTTTTATTTTTATTTTTTTAAACCTTCTATTAAATCATTAGTAATATTTGATTCAAAACATATTTTCGATATATTTCATATATTTTTTTCAGAGTTTTTTTAGAGCTATTATCATTTTTCTTAGAAATTTTTTTCTTTACTAGCTAAATATTTTTTTACTATTTCTTCAAATCTTTTAAAAATTATTATGCTTTTATTGTTTGAATAATATCTTGGTAGATATTAAAACTAATCTCTAATTCAGGGATTTTTTTCTAAAAGATAATCTACCTTATCTTTGCTACTTAGTTTGCGCTTAAAGCTCTGACAATAATAGTTTACTCGACAAAGATCAGGATAATATTTTTAATAATGACTTCCAAAAATAGCTTCAGCTTTCTTTTTAATAAATCATCTTTAATGGAATTCATAATAGATATTCTAGTTTGATTAAATGCTCTATTAACAAGATTAACAATATGAAATTTATCTATTACTATTTTTTTGCATTAGGAAAGATAGAATTAACTAAGCTAATGTATGGAACATACATATCCATACAAACATATTTTTACATTATTTCTAGCTTCTAAAGAAAAATCTTGAAAAAAATACTCTGTAAGAGAATGGAGTCTTCTATCTTCTATGATATCGATAATGTTCTTACTGTAGTAGTCAGCAAAAACAAAAGACATAGCGCCATCAATATTTTTTTAACAGACTTAAATTCATCAATGCAAATAGCTTCTGGTAAATGTTCTCTATTAACTTTAAAAATCAGAATAACAGCTATCCATGATTCTTTGTACAGAAGTAATAGAAATATTATATCTCTTAGCAATAGATGTAAGAGATAGATTTTCTTTAAGTTCAAGAGCAATAGTATACTTAAGATTATTAGATATATTAGAGTTATCACTGACAATATTTGTAGAAGGAGAGAAAGTTTTTTTACAATCTTTACAAATATATCTTTGTACACTAAGTTCAATATTGTAATTTTTGAATAGGAATATATTTAAGTTTACGATGTCTTGAACCATTTTTTTAACAATATTTTTTTAGAATTACAATGAGGGCAAGCGCAGTAATTAGACTTAAGAAATCCTTTTAAAAACTTTTAATTCGATAATTATCTTTTTGAGTAACTTGACAATATTCTTCTTCTGGAAAAGAAATATTATTATCTTGAATATTTAAGAAATTTTTTTGATAAGATTAGATAGAGACAATAAAATCACTTCCTTTTATGGTTATTTTGAGCGATTTAATTTTTAACAGGAAAAATTTTTATTGTCTCAACTTTTTTTATTAAAAAAATGGCATTGATAGAAATTTCTTCTATCAACACCATTTATTATACAACCTTTTTTTATTATAAAAATATTAATAAATAGAAATATAGTTAATTATAATGTATTTTTATATACTAAAGCAACTAACATATACAAAAAAAAATTTTCTATTATAATACTAGTCTCTATAGGATGTTATTTATAGAATTATGATATTATAAAAAAATATGATATATTATAATTACATCAAATAAATTTTATAGGAGAACAATATGAAGCTTTTATGATTTAACATTGAAAAAGAAGTAGCAAGGGAATGTGCTTGGGGAGTAATGGGAACAATCACTAGAATTGAAAAATAAAAAAAGGTGAATCTCCTGTATTAACTTTAATAGAAAAGGAATTTTTGGGAAGAAGTTAGAAAGATTCCAAGAATGACCTTTGAAGAAGTCGAAGCTTTGAATGTAAAGATTAATTTTATTATGAAAATACTTTCTAAATTAGAGGAGATATAAAATGGAAAAAAATTATACTGATAAAGAATTAGAACTTGTATTTGAAAAAGATATTGAAAATGTATAAATCTAGTTATTCACCCTAAAGAAAAGCCAAAAAGTTTTTCCTATTAGGAGGACAACCTGGAGCAGGAAAAAAACAGGACTTGAAAATATGATTAATGCAAAAGATGAATATATATCTATAAGTGGTGATGACTTTAGAGAATATCATCCAAAGTTTAAAGAAATTAATTTAGAACATGGAAGAGAAGCTTCAAAAATATACTCAACAATGGTGTGGAGCAATAACAGAAAAGCTAATAGAGGCATTAGGAAAAGAAAAAAATATAATTTAATAATAGAAGGTACTTTAAGAACTGCTGAACTTCCTATAAAAAGAAGCAACAAGATTTAAAAAAATTAGGATATGAAGTCGGATTAAATGTAGTTGCAGTTAAAGGAGAAAAAAATCTCGTTTAGGTACTATACAAAGATATGAAGAAATGATAAAGCAAGGGAAAAACTCCAAGAATGACTCCAAAAAGAACATCATGATTTAGTAGTAAATAGTATAGGAGATAATTTAAAAACTATATATAACTCTAAACTATTTGATGAGATAAGACTTTTTGATAGAGAAAACAATCTATTATATAGCTATAAAGAAACTCCTGATGTGAGTCCAAAAGATATTTTTAGAGAAAGAATTTAATCGTAAATGGGAAAAAGAAGAAATAGAAGAATATAACGAAAGATGGAATAATTTAATAAAAAAACTATGGAAAAATAGAAGTGCCTCTGCTGAAGAAATTTCTAAAGTGATAATTGAAAAAAAGAATAATTTATAAATATAAGTAAAAAAACAGATAAAAATTCAAAAATACTGAACTTATCTGTTTTTTTATTTTTTTAGAATTAGAAAGAAAAAAAATAAATAAAATATTTAAAAAAATACATCTAAAAATTTTTTTGTAAAAAAATGTTGTATAATATGAAAAATAATTTCAAAAAGAGAAAATTTTTATTCATATTTTTTTCAAAAAGCTAAAAAAATAAAAAAATGCTAAAATCATTTTTTTAATAAATATTGTTAATAAATAAAAAAATAAAAAAATCTAAAAAAATTTATCTGTATATTTACATCGTAAAAAAATTGTATTATCTGTATAGTAAATAATTTCTAAAAAAATGCTAAAATTTACTAAACAAATAAGGAGATTTTTAAAGAAAGATGCTAAAAAAAGAGAGTGAAAAAGTAAATATAAAAAGCTTTAGTGCCGATATATATAAGAGAAATTTTTAGATGAAGATATTAAGCATTTTAGAATGGCAAAATATACCCTATGTAATCAAATACTTATTAAGTTTTCACGTTGTTCTGATAATAATTTTTTTCAAAGATAACACCTTTTGAGAAAAAAAGAATATCTACAATTTGCTGTACAAAAAAAGAAAAATATTACAAGATACTCAGAATTAAGAGAATTAAATAAAGATAAAACTGAATCTGAAATGATAAGAGAGATTTTTTTGCTAGTTATACAACTATGCCTCCTTTTTGAGAGAAATAAATCTATTTGAAGAAAAGATTGTATTCTTAATGACAGCAAAAAAAGGAATATAAGAAATTGAAACTTCATACAGATGATGGTTTTATTGAAGGGAAAATTGAAGATATAAGAAGAAATGAAGAAAATAACTATTTAGAAGTAATAATAAATTCTAAAAAGTTACTATATAAGTAGACTTACCATTATAAATTAAACTGGACTTGAGGGGATTTTATGGCTTTTTGGAAAAAAAGAGTAATAGATTTTTAGGGAAGTTATGTTTAAAGATAATGAACTATTTACTGGTATCTATTATGAATACCATGAAAATGGTTTAGATAAATATGAATGTTCTTACAGAGATGGCTTAAAAGCACGGAATGGAATGGATGTTTGATGAGTATGGAATGACTATAGAAGTTAGAACATACAAAAAGGGGAGATGACAACATTTGAGGAGTATTATCCTAGTGGAGCTTTTAAAGCAAAAAAATTGAGCTTAAGGATGAAATGAAAAATGGAATTGAGATGGCTTTTTGAAGAGAATCACAATATCTTGTATTATGGCTTGAATAAAGATGATAAAAAGATATGGAGAATGGCAATTCTATAAGAATGGTAAGTTAGAAAAAAATATGTAAGTTACAAAAATGGTGAAATTATTGGAGAAGAAAAAGTAGAATATTAGAATTGGTAAATATTTTTAATGCACCTAACGAAGAATAAAGATAAAAAAATTTTATTAAAATATATAACAAAGGGAGAGATGTTAAATGAAAGAAAGTATTTCAAAAATTCATTACAGAAGGAAAAGCATTATTATGGATTAAAACAAATGATTTTCAAGAAGTAGAAAGAGCAATGATAGAGAGTTTAAATTCACTAGAAAATAAAAAAATTCTATATCTATGAAAAAGGAAAGACTGTAAACTTTTTTTAAATGATAGTATAGAAAGTGGAATGGATGATTTATTTAATACTTTAGATGAACTATATCCACAAGGTATAAGAAAAAAATACCAGTATTCCTACTAATTAAAGGTGGAATAGATGAAATCTTAAAGAAAAAAATAACTTAGATTATTTTTAGAGAAATAGTAGATACTAAAAAAAGAAGCACCAAGATATAATTTTACTGTAGTAATAGCGGATAATGAAGATGTTCCTCCACAATTAGAAGGTATAGTAGATTTTATAGATAAACAAATAACAGATAATGAAGGAGCAATAAAAAAAATATTTTTAGATCTAGCTAAGTTTGAAAAAAATTAGAGTTAGATGAAAATAATATAGAAAAAAATAATCAAAGAATTAAAAAGGAACTATCAAAAAAATATTCTGGAAAAAAAGCAACTAATGTAGAAAGTAAATTTGAAAAATATGATATTTGTTCAAGGCGGAAAAATATCAACCATCTTTTGCAGATGAAGAAAAAGAAGTATTTGATATAGAAGTGTGTAAATATCCAACAACACAAAAAAATGTGGATAGAAGTTATGGAAAATAATCCATCAGAATTTAAAGGAGATAATAAACCAGTAGAATTTGTTTTTTTGGTGGCAAGCATTGGAATATTGTAATAAATTGAGTGAAAAAAATATGGACTAGAGCCTGTCTATGATTTAAGTAAAAGTGAACAAGGAATATTAATGATAAAAAGAATTGAGTGGAGAAAAGAGTTTATCCAGATGTAGCAAACTTTTAAAAAAATACAGAAGGTTTTAGATTACCAACAGAAGTTGAATGGGAATGGTTTGCTAGAGGTGGACAAATAGCAATAGATGAAGGAACATTTGACTATACTTATTCAGGAAGTAATAATATTAGTGAAGTAGCTTGGTATTATGAAAATTCAGGTCAAAAAAATAAAAAAGGTTCAACACAAGAAGTAGGATTAAAAAAACCTAATCAATTAGGGATTATACGATTGTACTGGAAATGTTTGGGAATGGTGTTATGATACAACTGAGAATATAGAAGTAGGAAAGAACTATATATATAAGGCTTTTGATTCTTCTAATATATATAGAAGACTTAAAGGAGGTTCTTGGGGCAATAGTGCTAAGTTTTTGTGCTGTGCTTGATCGTGATGATGGTCAGGCAGTCTATGTTAATAGCGATATTGAGCGTTGGGCTGAGCTTCATCGTAATAATAATCAGGCAGTCGATGCTTGTAGCAGTGTTGGATTCCGTATTGTAAGAACTATTTAGTTTTTTTAGGTTTTTTTACTTTTTTTAGTTTTTTTCAAGATAAATTTTTTTCCCTCCAAAGATGAGGGAAGTTTTTAAATAGGGTGATTAAATGTTTGAATCATTGTTATATGGAGCAGTAGGAATATTCGTATAAAAAAATTAAATAAATAAAACAGATAAAAATTCAAAAATATTGAAATTATCTGTTTTTTTATTTTTTTAGGATTAGAAAGAAAAAAATAAATAAAAATATTCAAAAAAATATCTAAAAAAATTTATAAAAAAATGTAGTATAATATGAGAGTAATTTCAAAAAAATAGAAAAAAATTTATTCATGTTTTTAATTTAAAAAAAATATTTAAATTTAGTTTTTTTGACTTTACAAAAGGGGAGAATATTAAAATATAAAGAGGGGTTAAAATGGACAAAAAAATATCTTGAATGTCTAGAAATATTGGAACTTAAGGTAGGATTTACACTTGATGAGCTTAAGAAAAAAATGGCTAGAATTATCAAAAAAATATCATCCAGATAAACATGCTACAGCAGATGAAATACTTAAAAAAATTAGCTGAAGATCAATACAAAAAGAATAAATGAAGCATATACATATTTAAAAAGAAAAATTATGGACAAAATCAAAGTCAAAAATTCAAGTGAAAAAAATATAATTATCAAAAAAATCTAGGATGGAAACTGATCCAGATTTTTTTATTTAGAAAAATTGTGATATATTAAATGAAGAAAAATATAAAAAAATATTCCTTAATCGTTTTTCCATATGAAAAGAATAATATTTTTATTAGAAGCATTTCTAGCTTTTGAAAAAAATAAAAAAATCTAAATCAACTTCGGAATCTTTCACCAAGAATAGAAAATATAGTATATAACCAATCTTTTGAAATAATTGTAAATAGATTATTTCCAAATTTTAAAAAAATAAGAAGCAATCATTTTTTTACTAATATAAAGTTATTATTAAATGAAAAATTCAAGAAATAATATGCTTATTTTTTTCTACAAAAAGTAAAAAGAAAATTTATTGAAAAATGATAATTATTCGTTTTTGGGGATTAAATTCAGAAAATCAAGATTTCAAATTACTTTCTAATGAGTATTATTTCTTACTTGATAATAAACTTGATAGTTTCATAAGAGAAAGTGATAGTTATTTAGGAGAAATTTTTTTCAATTTAAAGAAGAGCTAAAAAAAGAAAAAAAGTTCAGAAGCTAATAATGTAACTGCTTCAAATAATTTCAATAAAAAAAGTGTATATATACTTTTTTTATAATCTTATTAGTAATAGCAGGATTGTATTTTTCTATTTTTTTAAAGATAAGAACGAAAATCAAGAAGTTTCTACACAAAGTACAACTTCTTATTCTCAGCCACAACCTCAACAAGAAGAAGTTAAAACAACTGTTGTTGAAAAATAATAATGTAAATAATTATATTCCTACTGTTGAAGATGCAAGATATGTAAACTATAGAACATACTATAATGATTATTATGATTATTCAATAGATTATCCAGATGATGAGTATTTCCAAATTTCAAAAAAACTTATGAAGATGGAATGAAATTACAAAATGATAATGGAGAAGTTATTATTTCATTGACTTCTAATTGGAATCCAAATGGAGAAAGTTTGCAACAAGCATATGATAAAGCTGTAAGAGAAAAAAACCTAATGCACCATATAAGTTTTTAGGAAAAACATTTTTTTACTATAACTTATGAAGACAATGGACTTTTAATATTTAGAAAAACTATGTATGATAAAAATACCAATAAATATGTATATCTTTATGTAAGTTTCCCACCAGAATATAAAGATTATATGACTCCAATAGTGGAAAGAATGGCTAATAGTATGAAAAAAAGTGTTTCTAATGTAACATCAACAGCTAATAATAGCTATTCTGACTCACAACTTGAAAAATAAATTTGGAAGAGTTGTTAAAGATAAATATGTTGGAGGAAGTTTTATAGAATTTCTTAGAAATGCTGATGAAAAATGAATATTATTATTTAAGAGATCAATTTTGGGAAATATTGAATACAATGTATGTAACAGAAGATAATAAAAACATATTACTATCTAAATGATATTATTGACCAATTAGAAACTAAAGCTGATTGGGATAATAGTTCAAGAGTTATATCTTTAGAAGTTAAAGGAAATAAGATCTATTACACAGTTGGCTTTCCTAAAGGATATAATGCGAACACACCAAGTTGGGTACAGTTTGAGATATTTGAAAGAAAATTTAATGATGGTATAGGACTTCGTACAGCTCATGTAAGCTGTGCTATTAATGGGGTAGAATATAAAGATTGGGATGCAGTGTATGCTATATTTAGATAAAAAAATTTTTTTGAGGGGAAAATGGAAGTTATATTATGGGGGATTTTTATAATAACAACTTTATTAGGTGTATGTATTATGATGATACAAGAAAATCCAGAACGTTATAATAGGTATATAGTTGAAAGAATGGCTAATAGTATGAAAAAAATAAAGTAAGGTGATAAAATGTTTGAATCATTGTTATATGGTATAGTAGGAATAGTTTTTAATGATAAGTGCAGTCATTCTTATGTTAAAAATCATTGGGTGAAACTTGTTTGGGCTGTTTAGCTACAATATTTTGGTTAGTGGTTATTATATGGGTATTTAAAAGATGCTCTTCTTAAAAAAATGAAATGACTTGTTACATAAAAAAATAGAAATGATATAATAATGAAAAAGAAACTTGAAAGGAGTTGAGCTTATGGCAACATCATCATTTACTAGAAAAAAATAATTGTTACTGGGAAAAAAAGCAACAGATATGATAATTGATGCTCTTACTTGTGATACAATAAAAACTGATACACAAGAGAGAAAAAATTTTTAGAAGAAAATAGAAAAAAAGGGAGGAAGAATCATTAAAAAAAAGTTTGTATCTCTTTACAAAAAAATAATAGAAGATATATCAGAAAAATCTCAAAGAAAAAAAGGATTTTTTTAGGAAAGGATTTAGAAATAGAATTAAAAAAATATTTTAATGGTCTTATAAGTCATTTTTTTATTGTAAAATTGATGATGATATTGAAAAAAATTTTTTTAAAAAGAAAAAAATCATTATTATTTCAAAATAAAAAAATAAGGCTAGAACTTACTTTATTGTAGACAATGATAAGTTAAAAAAAGGTGAATTTGATATTCTTGCATACTTTGTTCTTTCAACAAAAAAATATTGTATCTTCCAGAAGAACTATCTAAAAATCAAAGAAAGAAAAATTGATGGATTATATAATAGTATTTCTGAAATACCAACATTTTTTTAATTGGGCAGATTGGAAAAAAATGATGAAAAATAAAGAAAAATATTTCAGGAAAAGAAATTTTTAAAAATATGCTTGTAATTTTTATAGAAGAAGCAAGTGATATTGTAGCAGGACGTATTATTTTTAGTAGAGTTAAAGAATAATCAAAAAAATTAATAAATTTCTATATTAATAATGGATTTTTCATTGTTGGATAATAATACAAAGAATGAAGAAGACTTATTACAAAATGATAAAAAAATAATTGTATAAGAGGGAATATGAAAAGTTTAAAAGAATTATTCAAAGACTATGATAAAAAAATAATAAAAAAACTGTAAGAGAAAGTTTCTCTGAAATGGATAGAAAAGATATCAGAACAAATAGAGAAATTTTTTTAAGGATATGGAGAATGTTGGGAGATCTGTTAAAGAAATCTTTGAAGATATGAGTGAAAAAGAAAAAGTAATTTAGAGGAAAGAGTTGGTTTTAAAACTGACTCTTTTTTTCTAATAAAATATGATATAATTAAATATATATTCATCTTTGAAGGAGGTTCCTATGAAAAAAAATTCCTATAGGGATAGATGATTTTTAAAAAAAATACGAGAAAATAACTATTACTACATTGATAAAACTAACTTTATTGAAGAAAGTGGAAAAAAATGTAGGAAAGACTCTATTATTTACAAGACCTAGAAGATTTGGAAAAACATTAAATATGTCAATGCTAAAAATATTTTTTTGATATAAAAAAAATAAAGAAGAAAATAAAAAAAGCTATTTCAAAAATTTATATATAGAGAAATCAGATTTTTTTAAAGAACAAGGAGCCTATCCTGTTGTGTATATTTCTTTTAAAAGGAATAAAAAGCTGATACTTGGGAAAGTTCATTCTTTTTTTAATAAAGAGTTTAATTTCAAGTATTTATAACGAATTTGAATATATAAGAGAAAAAAATTAAATGAAAGCCAATTAGATAGTTTTAATAAAGTTTGGTTAAAGAAAGATGATGGAGAATATAGAAATGCTTTTAAAAAAATTTAATATCTTTTCTATATGAATATTATAAAAAAAGAAGTTGTTTTATTAATAGATGAATATGATAGTCCTTTAATCAATGCTTATGAACAGGGCTATTATGACAAGGCTATCGTATTTTTTTCAAGTATTCTATGGAGAAGCTTTTAAAAAAACTAATCCATATTTAAGAATGGGAATAATGACAGGAATAATAAGAGTAATAAAAGCTGGGATATTCTCTGATTTAAATAATTTAAAAAGTATATTCGATTTTAGAAAAAAAGAATATTCTGATTCTTATGGTTTTTACACAAGAAGAAGTAGAAAAAGCTATGAAGAATTTTAATATAGAGTATGAACTTCCAGAAGTGAAAGCTTGGTATGATGGATACAGATTTGGAAATAGTGATGTATATAATCCTTGGAGTATTTTTGAATTTCATTCAATCAGAAGAATTAAGACCCTATTGGATAGAAACTTCGGAAATTTTTCTAATAAATAATATATTGAAAAATGTAAGTACTGAAACTATTGAAGTACTAGAAAATCTTTTTCAATGGAATAAATATGGAAGAAAAATATTAGTGATAACTCAGACTTATCTGTATTGATGAGAGAAGATGAAATTTGGGAATTATTGTTATTTAGTGGTTATTTAACAATAGATGAAAAAAAATTGGAGAATCCTATGAAGATATATATGCACTAAGATTACTAAATAGAGAAGTCAAAGAATTTTTTTAGAAAAAAAGTTCATTGATGTAAATTTTGGAGTAAGTTAGTTAAAAGTAAATTATAGATAAATTTTAAAAATATGGAAGAGGGGATTAGAAATGGATAAAAAAATATTTTGAATGTATGACAGAATTAGGGCTTGAACCTGGTTTTTACAGAAAAAAAGACCTTAGAAAGAATTGGCTGGAATTATTAAAGAAATATCATCCTGATAAATATCAAACAGAGGATGAAAGTATAATAAAAATTTGCTGAAGAAAAAAATAATAAAAAGTTAATGAGGCATATGAATATTTAAAAGAAAATTTTTGTTGAAGATAACGAAGAACTTAATAATACCATAGACTATGATTATGAAAAAAATATACTGATGATTATTCAGAAAAATAAATTTTTGGGATAAATTTAAAAAAAGGAGCTAAAAAAATTGGTTTAAAAACAACAAGTTATGCTTTTGATTCTTTATTATGTACTTCAAAAAGAAAGAAGTTCCTTTTTAAAGATAAAATGTTAATAACAGGTTGTTTAGGATATTTTATACTTCCTATAGATTTAATTCCAGATTTTATTCCAATTGCAGGATATACAGATGATGTGGCAGGAATGATATTTGCAATAAAAAAATGTATGGACTATGTTGATGATGAAATAAAAGCAAAAATGTTTCTAGTAAACTTGTATCTTGGTTTGATGTTGAAAAAGGACTATGTTGATGACTTATTAAAAGATATTTAAAAAAATAAAAAAATTTTTTTAAACTATTTTTATAACTTTCACTGTCAAATAAGTATACAGATAAAAAAATTAATAAAATACCCCCTAATAATGAGAAAAAAAGCTATTGTTAATTAATATTTTTACAATAGCTTTCTTAATTTATATATCAATTTTTTTAGTAGAATTTTTGTTCTCTAATTTTATCTAACTCTGTCAAATTATTAACTTCGTTAATCTCTACTCCACGATCAATCAATCTTTTTCTAAAAACTGCAATTCCCATATAAGCCATGATAATAGATACAATTGGATTTATCAAACTTAAAAAAAGCATATGGGAAATAAGCAAAAGTTGAAACACCTAAAGTTGCAGATTGATATGCTCCACAACCATTCCAAGGGAACATTGGAGACCATAAAGAACCTCCATCTTCTAAAGTTCTTGAAAGATAGTATCTTTCTAATCCCATATCATCATAAATTTTATAGTACATTCTTCCAGGGATTATGTTTGCTAAATATTGATCAGTAAGAACAAAATCACAAAGAATTCCAGTTATAATAGTTGTAGAAACAAGACTTCCAACAGAGTGAATATATTTAACAACTCTTTCAAGAATTACTTCAGTGAATTTAGCCTTTTCTAAAAATTCCACCAAAGCATAAAAGCAAATATAATTAATGATATTGTCCATAACATTCCATTTACACCACCACGTGTAAGAAGTTTATTAACAATTGCTACATCTGTATTTCCTACATATCCGTTTTTGAAGAACATCTAAAAATATCTACAAGACCTGTTCCTTGGAAGAAAAACTGCAAATAAAGCAACCAACAGCTGTTGCAAGTAAAAGAGAAGGAATAGCTGGAACTTTTTTTAATAGCAGTTATAAGTACAACAACAGGAGGAATTAATAGCCAAGGACTAATATTGAAGCTATTAGAAAGAGCTTCTCTTATTATTTTTTTATATTTTTCTAAATTTACAGAGGAAGATTCATATCTTAATCCAATTATCAAATACAAAAAGTAAAGCTATTATAAAACTAGGAATAGTTGTATACATCATAGACCTCACATGAAGATACAAATCAGTTTCTGCTGAAGCTGCTGCAACATTTGTACTGTCAGATAAAGGAGATATTTTATCTCCAAAATATGCTCCTGAAATAACCATTCCTGCAGTAAGTGCAGGATTTATACCAAGTCCAGTTCCTATTCCCATAAGAGCGACTCCAATAGTTCCTCCAGAAGTCCACGCACTACCAGTTGCTACAGATACAATTGCACATAAGATACAACCAGTAGGTAAGAAAAATTTAGGCGAAATTAATTCTAAACCATAGTAAATCATAGCTGGAACAGAACCTGCTAGAACCCACGATCCTATAAGCATACCAACTATCATTACTATAATCAAAGCTTCGATTGCACGATAAACACTTTCTATCATACCTTGACTTATTTCATTCCAAGTACAACCAACTTTTAATGCCATAGCACCAGCAAGTATAGTTGAAATTACAATTGGAATATGAGGTTCTACTTTTAATACTAACATAGAATAGACAATAATAATTGACATTCCTACAATAGGGACTAAGGCTTCCCAAATTTTTAGGTTTTTCTTGCTACTTTCATAATTATACCTCCATAATAATTGATATATACTATATAACAATAGCAATTTCTATGCCAATAAAAAAAAGTATTATTTTTTTAAATAGAAAAAAATAATTAAAATCTTATAAATAAATTAAAAAAATAGGAAATTTATTTCCTAGCTTAAGAAAAAAAGTTTCCTATCTTTATAATAAAGTTTATATATTAGTTTTTTTAAGGAATTAATCCAATCTCTTAGCTTATATTCTAAAAATTTTATTATTTAATTGTCTCTTAGTAATATTAAGTACTTTTTGCAGTTTCAGATAAATCACCATCACATTTTTTTGAATTTTTAGATTTAATAAATTCAATTTCAAATTGACTTCTAGCATCTTTTTAAACTTTCATTAAAATTTGAAATAGAATTTTTTTGTATATTGAATATAGTTCTTTGTGTCATTAAAACAAATAGAATTTCCTTCCGTCAATACCATTAAACGTTCTATAATATTTTTTTAATTCTCTAATATTTCCAGGATAATGATAGTTTTTTTAAGAAATTCTATAGTTTTTTTCATCAATATATTCTATTTTTTTCTTTTAATTCAATCTCAAATTTTTTTATGAAGAAAGCAATAAATTTTTTTCAATATCTTCTGGACGCTCACGTAAAGGGGGAATATTAAGAATAATTCCATTAATTCTATAAAAAAAGTCTTCACGAAGAGTTCCATTTTTTTATATTCATCTATATTTTTGATTAGTTGCAGAAATTAGTCTTACATCAATATTAATTTTTTTGTTTCCACCTACACGTGTAATTGATTTATCTTCAAGAATTCTTAAAAAGTTTTACTTGTGTATTTAAGGAAATGTCTGCAATTTCATCTAAAAAAATAATGTTCCATGACTTGCCTCTTCAAATTTACCAATTTTTTTGTTTAATTGCTCCAGTAAAAGCTCCTTTTTCATGTCCAAAAAGTTCTGATTCAAGAATGCCTTCTGAATATTCTTGACAATTCACAGGAACAAAAAGGAGATAAATTTCTTTCACTTTTTTTCATGAATATATCTAGCAATAACTTCTTTTCCCACTCCAGATTCTCCTAAAATCAATACAGATAAATTACTATTTGCAATTTTATTACAAATACTAATAATGTTTCTCATATTTAGATTATTTGATTCTAACATAGATATTTCTTTGTTTTGATTTTTTTAATAAATTATTCTCTATTTGTAATTCTTTTTAATTGTAAAAAAATCTTTCTATATCTAATAATAAAGTGCTAGGATCATTACTTTTTTTATAAAATAATTATATGCTCCTTCTTGAATAGCTTGAACAGCTGTTTCAACAGTTCCATAAGCAGTAACCATAATTATTCCTATTTCCATATTATAATTCTTTACCCAATGTAGAAGTTCTAGACCAGTTTCATTTTTTTCATAATTAAATCAGTTATTACCATATCAATTTTTATTGTTTTTTTAATAATTTCTTTTGCCTCTTTTACAGAAGTTGCCTTATAAGAATTATATCCTTTTTTTCTTCTAATATTAATGCAAACATTTCTCTATAATCATCTTCATCATCAACAATTAAAAATATTATAATTTAAAATTACACTCATACTTATCTCTCCTAATCAAAAATTAATAGAAATTAAAAACTTTGTTCCAACACCATATTCACTTTTTAATGGAAATATTACCATTATATTTTTTACTTCATTATAAACAAGATATAATCCCAATCCAGTTCCATGCTCATCTTTTTGTAGTATAAAAAGGATCAAATATATAATCAATTTGCTCTTCTGGAATCCCAATACCATTATCCTCAATTGAAAGATTAATGAAATTAGAATTTGAAAAAAATAGATATTTTTTTATTAAATTATTATCTTTTTCATTAGAAAAGGCATCAATAGCATTTTTCAATAAGGTTTATTAAGATAATATTAATAGTTTCAATATTCAAAGTAATAGTAGATTTACCTGTTAAGATAAAATCACACTTAATATTTTTTTAGCCTTTAGTCTTGTTTTCATCAAAGTTAATATTTTTTTGATAATAGTCTCAATATTTTTCATTACTATATTTATCAGAAGATACTTTTTGAAAAAAACGAAGTAAATGTTCAATTAAATTATTAATTCTTTGAACAGCATTTTTCCATCATAGGAAGTGCTTTTTTTCTAAAGAATTACTAGAACTTTTCATTTTAATAAGATATAAACCATTTCTTATTGTTCCAAGTGGATTTCTAATTTCATGAGCCAAACCAGCAGAAATTTGACCTATTGTTATTAATTTATTTTTCTTGATGAAGTTTTTCTTTCAGCAATAAGTTTTTTTCTGTAATATCTTCTATACTTAAAACTCTAAATTTTTTTCATCTTTTTGAAATATATGGTGATAATTTAATTTCATAACATTTACTTTTTCATTGTGTTTTTTTAAAAAAACATGATTTAAATTAGAGTCTAGTTTTTACATAATCTGATATTTGAATTAAATTTGATAAAAAAATGGTAATTCAAAAAGATTTTTTTATCGATAATCTCCTTTCTTTCATCTGATAATAAAGTTAAAAGCAGCTCTATTACATTCTATAATAATATTTGACTCAGTAATAATAAATAAAGCTATATTTAGATTATTTAATATTATACTAAGATTTTTTTATTTTCTTCAATCTCTTTTGTTTTTTTCTAATACTCTTTTTTTAAAAAAATAATTCCAAATATAAAGTGCTATCATACAAAAAAAGTAAAATAAAAAGCAATATTGATAAAAGATTCAAAATCTTTTTCACCTCTTATTGATTCAGAAATTCCAAAACCACTTTTTGTTGAACTTTTGATATAATATGATTTTTTTCTTCATCTGTAAAATACCTTTATTAAGTATGGATAAGAGTATGTCAGAATTTTTTTATTAACTGCTAATACAACATCTTTTTTTCGTATAAAAAGGTTGACATTATATTTTTTTGTCTCATATACATTGTATTCTTTTCCAATATGTTGAAATGACAACCTCATCACCAATAACTGCATCTACTTCATCATTTTTTTCAAAAGTTCTAAAGGCAATTTTGGTATCATCTACAAAAAAATAAAAATGTGTTAATTTTTTTATTTTTCTTTTTTTAAAATATTATCTATGTATTCAGCTGCTAAATCTCCTCTAGGAATAGCTACTTTTTTTCAGACAAGTCTATAGGATTTAATAAATTACTTGTTTTTAGGGGATATAATAACTGTTTTTTTAAACGATATATTGGCATAGAAAAAAATCAAATTCTTTTTGCTCTATTTTTCACTTGGAAACATATCACAGACATCAATTTTTTTATTTCTTAAAGCTTCAACTAAGTTATAAAAAAAGTAAACATATCTATTGTAATTGGAGTTTCAGTCTCAATTGATAAAAAGTTAACATAATCAACAATTAGTCCTGAATATTTTTTTCTTCATTATCATAATAAGAAATAGGTGGAGAAGTAATATCTGTACCTAAATAAATAGGACTATGAAGCTTTTAAATATTCTTTTTCTTTTTTTGAGTAATTGGAAAAAGAATACTTTAAATATGTAATAAGAGTTATCCCATATTTCATTAAGATAACTTGATTTAATAAAATAGTACAAATAGTTATCATGATAAAAATAAAATGTTTTTTAAATATTTTTCATAAAGAATCCTTTTTTTGCATTAATTTTTATTTTTTTAGTATATCATAATTTTTATTTATTTTTTTAAAATAAAACTTTTTATAAAAAAAGATTTTTAATTTTTTTAAACTATTTTATAACTTTCACTGTCAAATAAGTATACAGATAAAAAAATTAATAAAATACCCCCTAATAATGAGTAGCATAAAGTCATAAAAAGTGGCTATTATAGCTACTCATTTTTTTATTTTTAAAAAAATTTTTAAACTTTTTTAAAAGTGTTTGTAAGTCTAACACTGTATATAATTTAAATTTTTTTAGTATTCCAGGTATAAAAAAAGAACGAATACTATCATATAAGAAATGGAGGATATATGTTAAAAAAATATTTAAAGTGGATAATACTAACTCTAGTATTAATTTTTAGGAGTAGTTTATTTTGCTTTTTTTAAGAAAAGCCTAAAGATGAAGTTAGATATTTAACGGAGGTTGTAAAAAGAGATGATATAAATCAAACAATAGTTGCTTCAGGAACAGTGAGAAGTAATAACAGAGTTGAAGTTGGTGCTCAAGTTTCTGGAAAAAAATAACAAAGATAAATGTAACTCTAGGACAAGAAGTTAAAAAAAGGGAGATTTAATTGCAACAATAGATTCATTAACACAGAACAATAATTTAGATGAAGCAAAAATCTAAGCTAAAAAGTTTATCAAGCTCAAAGAAAAAAAGTGCAAGTGTAAAATATCAAGTTGCTCAATCAAAAATTTAACAGAATATCAAATCTATACAAACTTGATTCTATTTCTCAAGATGAATATGAAAGTGCAAAAGAAGAGTTGGAAGTTGCAAAAGCAAGTGTAGCAGAATATGATGAGTTAATAGCTCAAGCTTCAATATCTGTAAAAACAGCAGAAACAAATTTATCATACACATCAATAACTTCACCAATAGATGGAGTTGTAATATCTATACCTGTATCAGAAGGTCAAACTGTTAATAGTAATCAATCAGCTCCTACAATAGTTCAAGTTGCTGATTTATCTAAAATGTTAATTAAGGCAGAAGTTGCTGAAGGAGATATAACAAAGGTAAAAGAAAGGAATGGAAGTTGAGGTTTCATCTGTGGCAAATCCAGATAAAAACATATAAATCAACTGTACAATCAGTGGATTTTGCAACATCTACATTGACAGATAATGAATATAGTGAATCAGTAAGTAATACTTCTGCAGTTTACTACTATGCAAATATTGTCTTAGATAATCCAGATGGTGATTTAAGAATAGGAATGACTACAACAAATACTATCAGTATAAATTCAGCTAAAAATGTTTTGACAGTTCCAGTTGTAGCTGTGCAAAAGAAAGGTGGAAAATCTATAGTTAAGGTTGTAAAAGATAAAGAGAAAAAAATATAGTGGAAGAAAGAGAAGTCACAACAGGTTTACAAGATGGACTTTCTATTGAAATAAAAAGTGGTTTATCAGAAGGTGAAGAAGTGGTTGTAACTCAACTAAATGGAACAGAAGGACTTGATAAGCTTCCTCAAAGAAGAATGTAATGAGGGGGTTAATATGAAAAAAATATCATAGAAATACAGAATATTAATAAATTCTTTGGAGAAGGAGAAAATAGAGTACATATCTTAAAGGATATATCTATAAGCATAGAAAAAAAGGAGATTTTTGTTTCTATCATAGGGCAATCAGGTTCAGGGAAATCAACTCTTATGAATATAATAGGTTGTTTGGATAAGGCTACTTCAGGAAAATACTATATAGATGGAGAAGAAATAAGTGGTTTTTTTCTCATGATGAATTATCAGAACTTAGAAAAAAAGAAATTTGGTTTTTATCTTCCAAAGATATCATTTATTAACATCTTTAAATGCTCAAGAAAATGTTGCATTACCAGCAATATATGCAGGTGTTGAGCATGATGAAAGAATGAAAAGAGCAGAAAAAAACTACTAGATAAATTGGAACTTTCTACTAAATTAAAAAAATAAACCTAATCAATTATCTGGTGGACAACAACAAAGAGTTTCTATAGCTAGAGCCTTGATGAATGGTGGAGAAATAATCTTAGCAGATGAGCCAACAGGAGCTTTAGACTCTAAAAAGTGGTATAAGAGTAATGGAAATACTTAATCAGTTACATGAAGAAGGTCACACTATAATTTTAGTAACACATGATAAAGGGAATTGCTAATCAAGCAAACAGAGTTATTGAAATAAAAGATGGAGAAATATTCAATGACACTAGATTAAGAGAAATAAAAAAAGAAAATCAAGAAGATAAAAAAATCAGTAAATGATTTAAAGAAAAAAATAAATTTCAAGTGGCAAAAGACCAATTTTTTTGAATCATTTAAAATGTCAGTTTCAGCTATAGTCGCTCATAAGATGAGATCACTTTTTAACTATGCTTGGAATTATAATAGGTATCGCTTCTATAGTTTGTGTTGTTGCTATAGGTAATGGTTCTCAACAAAAAGTATTAGCAAATATAAGCTCATTAGGAACAAACACTATGGATATATTTAATGGTGAAGGAATGGGAAATCGTTTTGCTAATAGAATTAAAAGCTTGTCTACAACAGATGTGGATATTTTTAGAAAAGCAAAGTTATGTAGATAGTGTAACTCCTAATAGCTCAAGTTCAGGGACAATAGTTTATCAAAATAAATCATTTTCAGGAAGTTTAAAAGGAGTTGGAGCAGACTATTTTGATGTAAGAGGAGTAACTATAAGTTCAGGTAGAGCATTTTCAAAAGAAGATGAAACTGATTTAACTTCTGTTGCACTTATAGATGAAAATACTCAAAAAAATCTTTGTTTGGAGAAAATGAAGATCCTATAGGAAAGGTTATCTTATTCAATAAAAAAACCTTTTTAAAAATCATAGGAACAGTTGATTTAAGTAATGTAATGGGAATGAATAGTAGCGAATTAAATGTCTTTGCACCTTATACTGTAGTTATGAATAAGGTAAGTGGTGAAAAAAATATAGGTTCAATTACTGTAAAAAGTAAAAGATGATATTGATTCACAAGTTGCTCAAAAAGAGTATAACAGATTTATTAAAAAGCTAAACATGGTAAAAAAAGATTTCTTTATTATGAATACAGATACACTTAAAAAGACTATTGAAAGTACAACAGGAACTATGAAAAATATTAATTTCATCAATAGCTGTAATTTCACTTGTTGTTGGTGGAATAGGAGTTATGAATATAATGTTAGTATCTGTAACTGAAAGAACAAAAAGAAATTGGTATAAGAATGGCAATAGGTGCAAAAAGAAAAAAATATATTACAACAATTTCTATTAGAAGCTGTTTTAATATGTTTTATAGGTGGTATTGTTGGAATAGTTTTTATCACTTTTTTTATAGGTTGGGGATTTAATTCAATCTCAACAAGTTTTTTTCAATGATATTTTTCAAGTTTTTTTCAATAGTTATGGCAGTTCTATTCTCAACTCTTGTTGGAGTTGTATTTGGATATATGCCAGCTAAAAAAATGCAGCAAAAACTTGACCCTATTGAAGCTCTATCAAGAGAGTAAGTCAAGAAATTTGGCTAGTAACGAACTATTTTTTTAATTAGAAAGGAGATTTATGAAAAAAATAATTGTATGTATAGCATTATTAAGTACAGTGGCTTGTTCTAATGCGAATATAAATAATTCATATAAACAAAGTACAGAAGATTTTTAAGGTTTATCAAGAGATTTCAAGTAATTATAAGGTAGATAAAGAATGGTGGAAAGAATATAATAATTCTGAATTAAATAATATAATGAATATTGCCTTAAAAAAAATAATAGTGATTTAAAGAAGGCAGCTATAAATGTCAATAAAACTCTATATCAAGCAAATATTTTAGGAGCAAATTTAGTACCTAGTTTCTCATCAAGTTTGGGTTCATCTGCTTCAAAAGAATTTAAAAAAACAGGAGGAAATTCTACTATAAAACATTCAGCTAGTGTTTCTTTAAGTTATGAACTTGATTTATGGAAAAAAACTGTCTAATAGTAAAAAAATGTTCAAGAGTGGGAACATAAAGCAACAATAGAAGATTTAGAAGCAGCAAGACTTTCATTGGTTAATAATGTTGTGAGTACATATTTTTAATATAGTTTATTTAAATAATGCTATTTCTATTGTAAATGATAAAAATAACTCAATATGAAAAAAATAAATACTATTGTAAAAAAATAAATATCAATATGGAGTAAATAGTGAATTGGAATATTTACAGTCTGAACAATCTTTAATTAATCTAAAAAAATACTCTTTTAACTTATCAAAATGATAAAGTTGAGCATGAACAAACTCTAAGAGATTTATTGAATTTAAAGCCAGAAGAAAATATTGAAATAAAATCTAAAGATTTACTATCATTTAAAAAAATATAGGAGTAAATTTAGATGTACCTGTATCAGTTATAGCAAATAGACCAGATGTAAAAAGCATATGAATATAGATTATCAAAGGCTTTTTAAAGATGTGAAAGCTACAGAAGCTAAACTATATCCAAGTGTAAGTATACAAACTAGTTTATCTTCAAGTGGAAATAAGGTTGATAATGCTCTATCTGTACCTGTTGGACTTGCTAGTATAAATATTTCATTACTTTTTTTAAATTGGAATACGTTGAAATGGAATATAAAAAAATAGATGAAGCAAGTTATGAAAGTGCAAGAGTTGATTTTTGAAAAAAATCAATAGTAAGTTCTTTAAATGAAATAGATACTTATTATAAATCATATCAAAAAAAGCTATTTCTAGTTATAGTTTACAAGAGAAAAACTTAAAAAAACTCAAAAAAAGAAATAACAGGACATTATAAAAAAATAGATATAACAATGGGAATGTTGAATTTAAAAAGCTGGCTAGAAGCTCTTATAAATGAGAAAAGATAGTGAGCTAAATGTATTGAAAGCTAAATTTGAAATAATACAAGCAGAAAATAAAAGTGTATCAAGCTATGGGTGGAAAAAGCTAAATAGGTGGACTCAATGATAAAATTAGAAAAAAATTAAATCTTAATTCAGATGAATCAAAAAAATTTTTTTAAAAAAAGGATATGCAAGAAGCATTTCAAAAAGGTGCAGAGAATGAATTTGAAAATTTAGACTTTGAAATTCTTCCAGAAGAAGATATAAATAAATCTCTTGAAACAGAAGGAGCTATTGCATATAAAGCTGTTATGAATGATGAAATTGTGGGTGGTGCTATTGTCGTTATTGATGAATTAACACAACATAATCATCTAGATTTTTCTATATGTAAAAATATGGTATTCAAGGTAAAGGAATAGGAAAAATTTATTTGGAGTGAAATTGAAAAAGAAACATCCTAACACAAAAGTTTGGGAAACAGTAACTCCTTATTTTGAAAAAAAGAAATATACATTTTTTTATGTTAATTTATGTAAATTTTTCTATCGTAGAATTTTTTTATCCTTCTCATGAAGAAGAGAATATACTAAATGATATGATGGGAAATGGTTACCTATTTCGTTTTGAAAAAAAGTGATGAAAAAGATAGATTAAAAAAATCACAGTCTCATATCCTAATTGAAAAAAACAAGAAGTCATTCTAACTCCTTGTTTTTTTGTGATTTTTATTTATTTTTTTAAATACTCAGCAATAGCAGCAACATCTTTATCTCCACGACCTGAAATATTTACAATTATAATTTTATCCTTATCAAGTTTTTGGAGCTCTTTTAATAACTTCAGCTAGAGCATGAGAGCTTTCAATAGCTGGAATAATTCCTTCTTTTTTAGTTAAAAGTAGTAGTGCATTAACTGCTTCATCGTCAGTTGCAGGAACATATTCTGCTCTTTTTACTATCTCTTAAAAAGGCATGTTCTGGTCCAACACCTGGATAATCTAAGCCAGGAGATATAGAATAAACAGGTTTTACAGAACCATCTTCATTGAATAGTGCATAAGTATTCATACCATCTATTACTCCAACAGTTCCTAATGTAAGAGTTGCAGCATGTCTATCAGTATCTATTCCTTTTCCTGCAGCTTCAACACCAACTAATTTTACATCTTTATCAGGAATAAATTCAGCAAATGCTCCAATGGCATTAGATCCTCCTCCAACACAAGCGATAACCATATCAGGTAAACGATTTTCTTTTTCTAAAATTTGTCTACGAGCTTCTTGACTAATAACTTTTTGGAAATCTTTTACCATGCTTGGATAAGGATGGGGTCCAACAGCAGAACCTAGTACATAGAAAGTATCTTCTATGTTATTTATCCATGCTTCAAATGCAGCATCAACAGCTTCTTTTAAAGTTTTTTCTCCTGCTTCAACAGCATGAACAGTTGCACCTAACATTTCCATACGGAAAACATTTAGTCTTTGTCTTTCAACATCTAAAAGCTCCCATATAGATATCACATTGCATTCCAAATTTTGCAGCAGCTGCAGCAGTAGCAACTCCATGTTGTCCTGCACCTGTTTCAGCAATAACTTTTTTTCTTACCCATTCTTTTTGCAAGTAAAATTTGTCCTATAACATTATTTAATTTGTGAGCACCTAAATGATTTAAGTCCTCACGTTTTAAATATTTTTTTGCTCCACCTAAATAATTTGTTAAACTTTCAGCAAAGTATAAAGGAGTTTCTCTACCTGAGTAATCTTTTTAAATAATGATGATATTCTTTTAAAAATTCTTCATCATCTTTATATTTATTGTATGCTATCTCCAATTCATCTAATGCTTTTTTTGTACTACCTCTGGAACATAACTTCCACCAAATTCTCCAAAATAACCTTTTTTTGTTTTTCTGTTGTCATAATTTTATCCTCCTAGATTTTTTTATTTTTTTATATAAAACTCTAAAAAGAAAAAGCTGCATAGTTGACTTATTTACCATGCAGCTTTTTATCCATATATTTTAAGGATTTCTATATCGCTGACATAGATACTTTTTAGAGTACACTAAAAAGTTGCATCTATGTCTAAAAACATACACACAACTTTACCTATGCCAGTTTTGCCAATATCTGTTAGTTGTTGTTAGTATTTGTTTTCATTGCGACTTCCTCCCTTTAATTTTTAAATTTTTTTCTAGTATACACAATTCTAAAAAAATTGCAAGTAAAAATTTTTTTAAAAAAATTATTTTTTTCTTTTTTTAAATGAATAGAAAATTCTAATAAAAAAATAATTGAAATATTAAAAATTCTTAGATATAATATTAGTAAATTAGCTTATTGGAGGGGATTATTTATGAGTAGAGTTTGGAGATTACATACAAAACCAAAAAGTTAGTGTTAAAAAAATAAGTTAGAGACTAAAGTAGCAAATGAACTTATAAAAAAAGAAAAAAATAGTAGCTATTGGTTGGACACTAAGGGAAGATATTTATAATGAACTTACAAATGAAGATAAAAATTAAATTAGAAGAAAGTGAAAAATTCTATAAAAGAGTGATTTTGAAAAATATAAAGAAATTATTGAAAAAAATAGTTATGAAACAATAAGAGGTGAAAAGAAAAATTTTTTAATGGAAAAAGTGAATGCTAATCTTATTAGACTAAATAACTTAGAAAAAAAGATGATTTAATTTGGATACGTTCAAAAGGAAAAATACTATTTAGGAAGAGTTACAGAAAAAAAGTCATTATTTATATGTTTATAAAGATAGTCAAAAAAATAGTGATATTTTTAAAAGTTAGGAATTAATAATCAGTTTACTGATATAGAATGGTATGAAGTAGGAAGTGAAAGTGATATTCCAGGACGTATTTTTAGTAGCTTTTTTTATCAAAAAGGAAACATTGATAGAAATTAATGAAAAATCTGTAGTTGCAATTTCCCAAATAATCTATAATAAAAAAAGATAAGTATTATAATATAGACAATAAGATAAAAAAACAATAAAGAAAAATTTCTATGACCTACTTTCACCTTATGATTGTGAAGATTTATTATACTTTTTATCTTTATGATAAATTTAAATATGTAGTTATTCCTAGTACTAATAAAACTAATACTCAAAATTATGAATTCGTTATGTTAAATAGTAATAATCGTGATGAAAAAAATATATTCAGGTTAAAAATGGAGAAGTTAATATTGAAATAAATAATTATAAAAAAATTTTGGAGGAGAAATTTATCTTTTAACAACTAGAGGCAATGTATTAAAAAAATGGAAAAAAATACTTACTAAAAAAATAATATTGATATGAATAATGGAAAAAAATTTTTAAATTTAGATAGTAGTTTTTAAAGGTAATATTTTTCATTATAAATTCAGAAAAACTTTTATGAATTTGCTAAAAGAAGCATACGAAAATGAAAGTATTTTTGATGCCACATTCAATTTTACAATGGTTTGAATATTTAAAATAAAGGAGTGATTATGTCTAATATAATTGCAGTTATTTGGGATTTTTGACAAAACTTTAGTAGATGGATATATGCAGGATCCAATTTTTTTAAGAAAGTATGGAGTTGATTCAAAGGAATTTTTGGGAAGAAGTAAATTCTCTACCAAAGAAGTATTGGGAAGAACAACAAGTAAAAGTTAATAGAGATACTATTTATTTGAACCATTTTATAAATAAAACTAAAGAAGGAGTATTCAAAGGTTTAAATAATAAAGTACTTTTTTTGAATTAGGGAAAGAATTAAAAATTCTATAAAGGGAATTCCTGAAATATTTGGAAAAAAACAAAAGAGCTTATTGAAAAAAAATTCAATTTTTTTCAAGAATACAATATTAAGGTAGAACATTATATTGTTAGTACAGGAATGGTTGAAATGATAAAAGGCTCTATTATTAAAGAATATGTAGAAGATATTTGGGGCTGTGAACTAATTCAAGCTAAAGATGAAAATGGTAATTTTGAAATCAGTGAAATAGGATATACTATTGATAATACTTCAAAAGACAAGAGCTATATTTGAAATAAATAAAGGTGTAAATAAAAAAATACTGGTTATGATGTCAATGCAAAAAAATAAAAAGAAGGAAATAGAAGAGTTCTATTTAAAAAAATATGATATATATAGCGGATGGATCTAGTGATGTACCAGCCTTTTTCACTAATAAAAAAAGGTGGAGGCTCAACTTTTGCAATTTACCCAAAAATCAGATCTTAAAGCTTTTTAAACAAGTAGAGAAATTAAGAGAAGATAATAGAGTTGACATGTATGCTGAAGCTGATTATTCTGAAGGAACTACAACTTATATGTGGATTATGAGTAAAAATTCAAGAACTAGCTCAAAAATATAGTAGATGAAGAAAAAAAGTAGGTTAGCAGCTTCAATTTCAGATTCTCCAAAACATTTGAATTAGATTTTTAATAAGAAACTGCACTAAGATTTTTAGTGCAGTTTTTTTGAGCTTCATATTTAGCTATATTTATTTTTTTACCTATATAAAAACTTACATTTTTCTTCTTTATCAAATGGAAAACTTCTTTCATCCATTAAAATATCTCTAAAAATTTTTCTTCAAGTTTTTTTCCTCTGAAGAATCGTAAGGTAAATCTGAAATATCAATAGTACTTCTGTCATTTTTTAACAAGTTGTATACTTTCTTTTTTTGTAAAAAGGATAGCTGTACCTTTTTTTCAAATTTATCTAAGAAAGAGTCCATGTTAAAAAGCTCCACACATATCTAAATTATCCATATCTTCAAAAAAACTATAAATGTACTATGTCTTTTTTTGTAAATATTTATCAATGAAATCTAGTGCCTCTTCTTCATTAGAAAAATTTTTTTAGAATTTCTCATACGGCAATCTAAGAAAAGTTTTTTTCATTTCATTATCTTTTTAAATAATAAGAAATATAATCTGAAAAAGTATATTTCATAAAGCTTTTTTTCTGCTTTTTAACATAAAATTTCCTCCTATCTATTTTTTTAGATACTAATTTAACAAAACTTAACAAGAAGTCTCCTACTTCTATAAGTGGGAGTAGTTCACCTAAAAATGTGAAAACAGTGCAAATAATATAGTTCTAAATAAAGGAAAAAAACTCCTATTAAATCAAGAATAATAAAGAGAATAAAAAAATCCCCAATTAATTTTTTTAAAAAGAGAAATAAATTTCTTTCCACTTTCATCTTCTTTAACTACATATTTTTTTCAATAAATGATAGTATTCCATCGACAATTGAAGCTAAAAATAACACCTGTAATAACTACAAGAACTACTCCACCAACAGCACCTGATAATCTTATTCTCATTTATATCCCTCTTTATTTTTTTCTATATAAACAAATACTATAACCTTTTTTTCTATTTCTTCAGCATGGACATAATCCATAAAAAGTACTTTCTTCTGTAGCAGCTACTTCAGGTGTAACCTCATAAATTGATATAACATAATGCTTTCCAGCTTCAAGTAAAGGACAACTAATAGATATATCTTTTGCTTTTTATTCTTGAATTAAATACACTGTTAGAAGGTAAATCATAGTTAGCAGTAACTATGTGTTTGTCAGTAGATACCTTTATTACATCTTCTAAGTCATCACCTTTTATATGTTCTAACTCAGAAAAATTTTTTTGTTCATCAACAATGATATTTTTTTAGCACAATAAATATGAAGATATGCTTTTAGTATTGTCACTCATAAATTCTTTTTCTTCTTTTCCACCAAATAACCCAAACATTTTTTTCCCCTTGATAAATAAAATTATATTTGTAATAGATTTTTTTATTGTAAAAAAATTATACCATAACTAAAGTTATTTTTTTAAATGTTTTTATTTATATTTAAAGAAAAAGTTTAATTTACAAAAAAATATTATTTTGTTATTATAGATTTAGAATAATTAAATGATGGGAGATTTTTTTATGGGAAGTGTTATTGCAATCTTATTATTTTTCAGTGTCACTTATATTATGTCTTTTTATTAAATTTTTCAGTTGTATATGCACTTATAGTGGGCTATATAATTTTTTTATAACTTATGGTCTCATTAAAAGGCTATGACTTAAAAAGTTTTAGTAAAAAAATCATTTGAAGGAGTATTGACAGTAAAAAAATATATTGTTAGTTTTTGTTCTTATAGGTATGATAACAGCCTTATGGAGAGCTTCTGGAACAATAGCATTTATTGTTTATATGGGTTCAAAATTAATTTTACCATCAATTTTTAATACTCCTTACTTTTTTTACTTTGTTCAATACTTTCATTTTTTTAATAGGAACTTCTCTTGGAACAGCTGCTACTATGGGAGTTATTTCTGTTTCAATAGGAAAGGCAATGGGAATTAATCCTTATTATCTTGGAGGAGCAGTTTTTAAGTGGAATATATTTTTGGGGATAGATGTTCTCCAATGTCAACTTCTGCACTACTTATTACAGAACTTACAAAAAAACTAATTTATATACAAATATTAAATTAATGCTAAAAAAACTTCTATTATACCCTTTTATTGCTACTTGTTTATTTTATTTATTTTTTTAGGTTTAAAAAGTTCTACTTCACCAGTTAGTATAGATGCAACAAATATTTTTTTAAAGAAAATTATAATTTGAATGCAGTAGTTATAGTGCCAGCTATTCTAATAATTATTCTTTCTTTATTCAAAGTCAATGTTAAGAAAACAATGTTATTGAGTATAGTTTATAAGTTTTTATTATTGCAATGTTTTTTTCAAAAAGAAAGTGTAACTTCATTTATAAATTATTGTGTCTATGGTTTTCATCATTCTAATGAAAAAAATTAAATTCGATGATGAAAGGTGGAGGAATTTTATCGATGCTTAATGTTGGATTGATAGTTGCAATTTCTTCTTCCTATTCTGGAATTTTTAAAGAGACAAAAATGTTAGTTTTGATGAAGAAATATTTAAAAGAATTTTTCTAAAAAAACTTCAAATTATTTTTATTATATTTTTTTAAGTTCTATTATTTCAGGAGCTATTGCTTGTAATCAAAGTTTGGGAACAATTTTAACTTATGAATTATGTGAAGAACTAGAAGAGAAACAAAAATATGGCTATAATTTTTAGAAAATACTATTGTACTATTAGCAGGACTAATTCCTTGGAATATTGCAATGGCAGTACCATTAAAAAAACAGTAGATATAGGACTGATGTCTGGACTTTTTTGCTTTTTTTACTTATATTTTTTTACCACTTTGGAATTTATTTTTTTAGGAATTATAAAAGAAAAAAAGAAAAATTAACAGATAAAAATTGACTATTTCATTGCAAATTAATATAATTGTATTGTTGATGTAAAAAAATAAAAAAATTAATATAAATAAAATTTGTGGAGGTTAAAATGAGTGTAAGTTTTTTTATGTAATGAATAAGAAAAAAATTTTTAGGTTATGAACCAGTTTTTAAATGTTGAAACAGCATTATCATTATTAGATAAGGAGCTTAATACTTTATGGTACAGATGGTATAGATATTAATGATTTATTACTTATCTCTCTTTCTAAATATCCATGTCTTTTAGTAGGTGCTGAAGAGGAAAGTGCAAGAGGATTTTGAACTATCTTATGATAACAAAAAAATAAAAGTTTATGCTGTAAGAATTTTTACTCCTTCTTCAAGAGAAGATTGGCTTTTTAGCTCTAGAATATATAAAAAGCATTGGCTAAAAAAATGGGAACAGAAATTGTAAATGAAAGAGGAGAAACATTTATAGTAGACAATATTGAGAAGTTTGATTATGAACCAGATATACTTTATGGAATAAAAAGTAATTACAGAAAATATAAAAAGTGGAGAAGCACAAAATTATAGTATTTTTGGAGTAAATAGACCTGTCTCTTTTGATGAAAAGATGATAGATGAAAATAAATAATTCAGCTAGCCCTATTGATACTTTTCTCAAATATAGTCAGAGATATCCAAAATTTAGATGCTTATTCAGCAAATCAACGTTTCTATCAAAAAAATAGTGAAAATGGGACAATTATGGGAGCTTATAGTATTACAGAAAGTGTTAGAACAATTATTCCATATAAACCTAGTGTTGAATTTCATAATTCAGATATAGTTAAAAATGATGATATAGCTTTTTGGAATATGGGTTTTTGTTGTTATTAATGGAGATGAAAATGACCCAAATAGTTATCAAGGTGTTGGTCAATTAGATTATGATGATTTTATAAAAAAATTGCCAAAAGAAAAAAATATAAATTTATAGATGCTTCATATATTATGGTTGAGCCATTAACTAAAGAAGAAATCTCAAACTTATTGAAATAGTTAAAAGCTAGATGAGACTAATTAGAATAAGGATTTTTAAAATGATAAGAAAAATTTATATGTTAAACGACTTTTTAAAAGAGAAGTTTAATGAAAAAAATATATAAAGTTTCTCTTGATGGAGGCTTTACTTGTCCAAATAGAGATGGAAAAAGTTTCCAGAGGAGGTTGTATATTTTTGTAGTGAAAATGGTAGTGGAGACTTCACTGCTACAAAATTAAAGTCTATTCATGAACAAATTGAAGAACAGATAGACTTAGTTTCAAAAAAATATAAGGGAGATAAGTATATAGCATATTTTCAGAATTTTACTAATACTTATGCTGAAGTAAGTTATTTAAGGAAAATTTATGAAGAAGCCTTATCTCTTGAAAAAAAATAGTTGGTTTAGCTATAGCGACAAGACCCTGACTGTTTAGAGGATGATGTTTTAGAGCTATTAGCTGAGTTAAATAAAAAGACTTTTTCTTTGGGTAGAATTAGGTTTACAAACACTAAATGATTATGTAGCAAAAGTATTTTTAATAGGGCTTATGAAACAGAAATCTATAAAGAGGCCTCTGAAAAAAATTAAACAGACTGAATATTAAATTTGTTACTCATATAATAATAGGTTTACCTAAAGAGGAAAAATGATGATTATTTAAAAACAGCTATCTTTGCACAGAATTGTGGAACTTGGGGAATAAAACTTCATTTGATGTATGTTGTAAAAAAATACTCCCTTAGAAAAAAATTATACTTAAATGGAGACTTAAAGGTTAATACTAAAGAAGAATATGTTGAAAAAAAGTTGTAAATGTTTTTGGAGAATATTTCATCTGAAATAGTTGTACATAGATTGACAGGGGACGGAGATAGAGAAACTTTAGTAGCACCTTTATGGAGTATAAAAAAATAGATGTTTTAAATTCAATACATAAAGAATTAAAAAGAAGAAATACATATCAGGGAAAATTATATTATGGAGGTTTAAAATGAGATTTGTTATAACAGATAATAAAAAGAGTGGGAGATTGGGCAGCTGTCTATGTTGCAAAATAAGATTAGAGAATTTAATCCAACAGCTGAAAGAAAAATTTGTACTTGGATTACCTACAGGTAGTACACCACTTCAAATGTATAAAAGACTAATAGAATTCAATAAAGCAGGAATTATTAGCTTCAAAAAAATGTGGTTACTTTCAACATGGACGAATATCTTGGACTTGAAGCTACTCATGACCAAAGCTACCATTATTACATGTATAACAATTTCTTTAACCATATTGATATAGAAAAAGAAAATATAAATATTTTTAGATGGAAAAAAACTGAAAATTATGAAGAAGAATGTAAAAAGATATGAAGAAAAGATTTTTAGAATTAGGTGGAATAGATTTATTTCTAGGTGGAGTTGGAGTTGACGGACATATTGCATTTAATGAACCTGGTTCATCTTTTTAAGTCAAGAACAAGAAAAAGTCCAATTAACTGAAAAATACTATAATTGCTAATTCAAGATTCTTTTGATAATGATATAACAAAAGTTCCTAGATTTGCTTTTGACAGTTGGTATAGAAACTATTACTTCTGCAAAAGGAAGTTTTTAATTATGGTAGAAGGTGAAAATAAAGCTAGAGCTTTACATAAAGGAATAGAATCAGGAATAAATCATATGTGGGCTATATCAAGTTTGCAATTACATGAAAATGCAATTATTGTTGCTGATGAAGCTGCTTGTTCTGAATTAAAAGTTGGTACATATAGATATTATAAAGATATAGAATCTGAAAATTGTGATGTGGATAAACTATTAGAAAAAAAGTACAAAAAAATAGCTTATCTGAGCTTACCATATATGATATAATAAAAATAGATTATATCTATCAATAGGGGTGTTATTTTTATGGAAGAATTTAAGTTTGCATTCAAAAGGGCTATTTTAATTGCTTTTTCCTTATCTTTTTTTATTGGGAATAACCTGCGGTTTTTTTAATGAAAGAAGCAGGTTTTGGAGCAATATGGTCTTTGCTCTCATGTTTACTTGTTTATGGAGGAACTATTCAACTTTTAATGGTAGGACTCTTAAAAGCTAATACTCCTATAATTTCAATGGGACTTATTTCTCTGATAGTTAATTCAAGACATATGTTTTTATGGTTTATCTTTTTACAAGAATTTAAAAAAATAAGAAAAAGAATCTTTCTTAAAATTTTTTTCTATTTAGCATTTACTTTAACTGATGAAGTTTATTCTATTTATGCTTCTACTAAAGATTCCTGAAACATCTAAATAAAACTAAGACTATGCTTTTATATAAATGTACTTGCACAGTTCACTTGGACTTTTTGGTTGTGTTGTTGGGAAACTTTAGCATTTTAATCTTTATAAAAATTTGATTTAAAAAGGAATAGATTTTTATAATAACAGAATTTTCTGTATAGTTGTAATTTCACAATTAATAGAAGATAAGTCATATATTTCAACTTCTGTTGGAATAATCTCATCAATTATAGCCTTTTTAATAATGGGAAGTAATTTTTATTGTTTTTAGCTATTTTCTTGAGTATGTTAACTTTTACTTATCTTAAAAAAAGAAACTTACTGCGAAAGAAGTTGATAAGCATGAATAACAATTTATATCTATTTTTTTATCTATATTATCAGCAGGGAGTAGGAATGGTTATTTGTAGACTCTTACCTTTTTATTATCTTTGCAAATGGTAAATTACCAAAAATTAGTAAAATTCTATGAAAAAGTATCTACCTTATTCACTGATGGCGATACTGTTCTGCTATTGTTTTTGCAAGTGTAAAGTTTTCTGTATATCCTCATGGACTTCCAGAAATTATAACTTTAATTGTAATTACTCTTTTACATATTTGGAAGAAAAAAATGTGATGCTATCATTGTTTTTTTAGGAACAGTAGTATTTTTTTGATATTGAGTAGAGTTTTTCTGATAGGAGATATTATGAAAAATTAGATATGCAAAAAAATCTGAAAAAGAAATAGCTATTAAATTTTTGGAAAGATAGTTTTTAAAGATAGTGAAGAACAAATCAAATTTTATTTTTGATAATATCTATAATGAAAAAAATTATTTAGTCTTAGAAGATAATTCAAAAATAGTTTCTTCACTTCACGAAAAATGATTATATTTTTTTAATTTCAATAATGAAAGTATAAAAAAAGTAAAGTATATTGTTGGTGTTTCTTCAGATATAACAATGAGAAATAAGGGCTATATGTCAAAAATTATTAATCTCAATGTTAGAAAATTCTAAAAAAAGGATATGCCTTTTTGTTTTTTTGACTCCAATAAATCCTAAAAATTTATAGAAAATTTGGCTTTTGAATATTTCTCTAATATTGAATACTATAATTTTTTTCTATTGAGGAATTAGTAGACTTTTAAACTTCCTAATGATGATTATTCATATATAGAAATAAATGAGGAAAAATAAAAAAAATTATATTTACAGGATTTAATAAAAAGTCTATAATTCTAATATGGAAGATAAATTTTGTTATTTAGAAAGAGATGATTTCTATTTTGATAAAATTTTAAAAAGAAGCAATTAGTGATGAAATGAAAATATTTATCCTATAAAAAAATAAAGTTGCCAGTGCCTATATTATTTTTGGTTTATATGAAGAAAATATTGAAATTAGAGAATGTATGGCTTTTAGATGGCGTTTCATATAAAGAGATTTTTAGCTTTAATCTATGGATATAGAGATTACTATAAAAATCTTAGTCTTGCTAGTCCAAATAACTCAAATTTAGAATTTCTTTTTGAAAATCAATTAAATATAGAAAAAGATTGTTAAATCTTTTTATGATGTTGAGAATTTTAGATCCACTAGCTATATTTAAAAAAATTTAAAAATTAGAAAAATTCCAATATAAGAATATATATTAAAGATAAAATTTTTAAAAAGAAAAATACAGGACTATATTCTTTAAATAAGGAAATTAAATTTTTCTAATATTACAGAAGAAAAAGCTTCTTATGACTTAAAGATTGATATAGGAGAACTAGTATTTCTAATCACAGGATATTTTTTTCTATTGATGACTTAGTAAAAATTAGGAAAAAAATTGATATTAGCAATAAAAGAAACTCTTAGAAAATTAAAAAAGAATATTTTTCTAAAAAGAAATTCCTATCTTTATGAATTTATATAGAATATATAGGAGTTAAAAATGAGTATAGAAGATATTATTAAAAAAATGAAGATATTTTTAGATTGTTGGAAAGAAATACAAAAAAATCTAATTCTGATAAAAAAATATTTCCAAAGGAATATTTGAGTATGATATTGAAGAGTATCATACTTTTCTTTTAGATGAAATTATTGAAGCTAGTGAGTATATGAATATGAGTACTGACACTTTTAATAAATGAGATGTTATTATTTACAAAAGATAATAAATCCTTAATTATAAATTTTTCTAATGAAAGACTAAATAAAAAGATATCTTTTTCTTCTCCGCTTACTTATGAAGAAATATCTAGTGGCTATACAGAAGAAGAATTAGGTATATCTTATCAAGATTTGGAAGATGAAGCAAATGCAATTATAGATATAGGAACTTTAGTTTCTTATTTAATAGATTTAATATTTCTTTTCAAAGAATCAAAAACTACATAAAATATTTAATTGAAAAATTATGCTATTCAGAAATTCATGCAAAAAGAATTTATTGATTATGAAAAAAAGATAATTGAGAATTTATAAAAAGTTTATTTATATGAATTTATATAGCAAATAAATGAAATTTATGATATACTAAATAAAGAATTTAAAGACACTGACAGCAAAGAAACATTTTTTTAATAGTCGGAGTGTCGTGGGGCTAATTACCCCCTGCACTATATTAAGAAAGTGTCTTGTTAAAAAGGACTTATTATTTAAATAAGTCCTTTTTAGTAGTTTTTTTATTAGGGAGAAGATAAGATGAATTTTTTTAGAAAAACATTAGAAATCTTTAAAAAAAGAACTTGGAATAATGCAGTTACAAATGAAAGTACATTGAATTTTTAACTTAGATATGTTTGCTTATTCTAGTAGGGATCCTAAACAAGATTATGAAAAATAAAAAAATAGATTTAAAAAAATGCATTAATAGAAAATGATGAAATAGCACTTGCTAATTTACTATATACTCTTGATATAAGGAATGGTAAAGGAGAAAGAGCTTTATTTAAATCTTATTTTTTTCAGCACTTATAGAGATGAATAAAGACTGTGCCATTCAAATACTTCCATATATTCCTGAACTAGGAAGATGGGATTATGTATTTGAAGGAATAGGAACTGAAATTGAAGAAAAATGTATATGAGCTTATTAAAGCTTATTTTATGATGGATATAAAAAAATTACAATGAAAATAAACCTGTTTCTCTTTTTGGCAAAAGTGGTTACCCTCTATAAAAAAACTCATAATAAAAAAATTATTTTTGCAATAAAATTAGCTAAAAAAATTAAATTTAACTGAAAAAAAGAGTACAGAAAAAAATTTTATCTAAGTTAAGAGATAGTTTAAATATAGTTGAAAAACATATAACTAATAAAGAGTATGAGAAAAATCGAATATATTTCAGTACCAAGTAAAGCTATGGTTAAATATAAAAAAATTTGTTCTTTACTAAAGATGAAGTAAGATTTAAAGAATTTATTGAAGAATTAAAGGCTACTAAAAAAATCTAAATATGATAATTTATTTATGAATGATTTTGCAAAAGATGTATTTAGATAGTTTAGGAAAAGATAGGAGTGAATTATCTTTATGGTAAGAGTATAAAAGAGCTTTATAAAAAAATTCAATATCAAACCTTGTTAAAGATTTATCTTTAAAAGAATTAGAAGACAGACAAATTTTATTACAAAGATTTAGAGATGAAAAAAATTTAATAAATACAATGTGGAAAAAAACAATTAAAAAAATAGAATTTGATAAAAAAATGTTCTTGTAATAGCAGATACAAGTGGTTCAATGCAAGGAACTCCTTTTGAGACAGCTATTTCTCTTGCAATATATATTTCTCAAAAATAATAAATCTGAAGAGTGGAGAAATAGATTTATTATTTTTTTCTAGTGATTGTATTGAATATTCTTACAATAAAAATGCTGAATTTACAGATATTATAGATGAAATTCCTCTAATTGTTGATAATACAGATATTGATAAAGTTTTTTTACAAAGATATTAAATGATAGTTTAGAAAAAAATCTTCCCCAATTAGATGAAGTTATAATTATATCTGATATGGAATTTGATGAAGTACAAGATAAAAAAAGATATGAGTAATTTTAAGTATTGGAAATCTGAGTTTGCGAAAACATAACTATGAGTTACCAAAAATAATATTTTTGGAATGTCGCTAGAAATGTAGAATCATTTCCTGTTACGAAAATTAGATTATGGAACTTGTTTGGTAAGTGGTTACAGTAAAAAAATATTTTGAAAATCTATAATTGATATAGAGAATTTTTGATCCTATAGATATTATGTTAAAAAAACTTTTAGAAGAAAAAGAATTATTTTTAAAATGGTTAAAGAAATAAAGGAAAATTTGAGTAGAAAAGAATTTGAACATGTGGAGGAAAAAAATGATAAAAGTTGGTAAAAAGACAAAAAAATTAGTTATAAATAATTTTTGCAAGTGTAGGAGCATATTTGTTTGCAGGAACAGATGATGATAAGGATAATATACTTCTTCCTAACAATGAACTTGAAGGAAGAGATTTAAAAGAGGGAGATGAAGTAGAGGTTCTAATTTATAGAGATAGCGAAGACAGACTTATTGCTACATTTAGAAAAAAACAGAAGCACTTGTTGGAACTCTTGCTAAATTAGAAGTTGTTGACGATAATCCAAGATTAGGAGCTTTTTTTAGACTGGGGACTTAATAAAGATTTAATGTTACCCTAATTCTCAAAAAAAGAAACTAAAGTTGAAATTGGTAAAAAAATATTTAGTTGGACTTTACGAAGATAGTAAGGGTAGAGTATCTGCTACAATGAAAATATATAAATTCTTAATGCCTTCAAATGACATAAAAAAAGGTGATATTGTTAATGCAACAGTTTATAGAGTAAATGATGAAATAGGAACTTTCGTTGCAGTTGAAGATAGATATTTTGGTTTAATCCCTAAGAGTGAATGTTTTGAAGAATATTCGGTTGGAGATGAATTGACTTTAAGAGTTACAAGAGTTAGAGAAGATAAAAAAATTAGATTTAAGTCCTAGAAAACTTTTTATCAGACCAAATGGAAAGTGATGCAGAACTTGTACTTGGTAAAAATGAGACTTTTAAAAAGAACATTTCCGTTTCAATGATAATAGTTCAGCAGAAGATATCAAAGATTACTTTGGTATAAGTAAAAAGCATTTAAAAAGAGCTATTGGTAGTCTTTTTAAAAAAAATGGGTTAATAGAAAAAAAAGTGGCGATTATTTTTACGTTAAAAAAATAGGAGATTATATGCAAAAAGAAAAAAATATTTTAATACTTTTTTTATAATTTTTTTATTAATTTAAGCTTTAATACCTTATCTAAAAATGATAAAGTTATAAGAAGTGAAGATGTTGAGTTTAGAAATGGTTATTATTATTTAATTGGAGAGAAAGAACCTTTTACTGGCATCATTGAGTTTCAAGATGAAAGTGGAAAAAAATTATGAAAGGAAATTTTTTTAAATGGAATTGCTAATGGAATAGCAAAAACATATTCTTCTGATGGAAGACTTCTTTCAGAAACTCCATATAAAAAAATGGAAAGAAAAATGGAAAACATAAAAGATACTATCCAAATGGAAATGTAGAATTAGAAAAAAATTATAAAAAAATGATAAAGAAGAAGGAATGAGAATATCATACTATGAAAAATGGGAAAATTAAGATAATAGGAAATGGGAAAAATGATGTTCCTGTTGGTAAAGGACAAGTTTATGATGAAGAAGGAAATGTGATTGCTGAAACAATTTATGAAAATGGAGAAGTTAAAATATTGGAAAAAAATAAGAAAAAAATATAAATTTTAAGGCAATTTTATGAGCAGAGAAAAAAACAAAAACTGAAATTAAGTATTTATTATATGGAGGTTATTTCTATGAATGGAGAAGTAGCACAAATACGTGATATTGCAATATATGCAAGACATGCTTTTAAAAAAACAAAAAGTAAAAATTTCATATAAACCTGATAAATATGAAAAATAAAATAGAATTTTTGTTCACTGAAAATTTTTGAAGCTAAAGATGTAAGTGAATGGTATGAACATTGTATAGAAAAAAAGGCTTAGAAGATATAAAACTTTCTATGCCAATTGCTGTAAAAGATCCAAGTTTACTTGCCTTTAGTAATACAAGTCAAGCTGGGTTAGTTTGTTATTTTTAAAGATAATTTAGTCACTTACTTTATACCAAAGTGGGAAGTTAAAGATAAGGGTTGGAATGTAACCTATAAAGAATATAGATGGGAAAAATCCTCCAAAAGAGAAAGTACAATTTGAAGATAATACTGAAGATTTTTAAAAAAATACATTAAGTAAAAATAGCTACTTTGGCAGATAAAATTGATTTTCAAAACTTTGCTAATATTTTTTTACAGAAGCTTATGATATGCTAGATGGAAAAAGAAGTTGAAAGCTATTATCATAAAAAAATATTTTCTCATTGATGCCTGAGAGAAATGCAAGACTTCTTTGTTCAGCAGGAATTTCTGATGTTTTTTTGGTGGAATGGGTTCTTGGAATGATAGTCCTTCTTGGTATGCCTATGAAAAAAAGGCTTAGAAAGTGAATATAAAAAGCTTTCAAGTGAACTTTTTAACACAGATAAGGCTTGCACTCTTATATTCTGTCAATGAATGGTAAAATACAAAAAAATTATACTGGGAGAGTTATGGAAATTTTAAAAAAATTATCTCTAATATTAATATTAGTTGTAGGAGCTACTTTTTTTAATAAGTTGTAATAAAAAAATAATAATAATTTAAATGAAAAAAATTAGCAGAAAAGGAGATTAATAAATTGGAAACTAAAAGATTTATCAATTTATGAATTAATAAAAAAATTCAATACAAACTAATGGTGAGTTACCAGAAGATTTTAAATTACCACCAAAAGATCCTAATGGAATTCCTTGGGCAGACGGTGCAATGGATGGAGTTTATATATATCATACTGTTAGAAAAGAAGAAGATATAGAAGCTTTTAAAAAAAGTATAGTTTTTTTCAAATATCAGAAGGAAAAATTTGAAGAAGCTCAAAACTAATTTAGATAAGTTAGATTTTTTTCAATGGTTTCAAAAAGACACTCGTTATTAAATTGGATTGTTCAAGAAGAAGAAAAAAATAAATCTTAATAATTTATATGAATTTGCTACTTTACAGTTAACTACTAGTAAAAAAATATAGAACTAATCAAATTTTTGTTTATCTGTACTTACAATAGTTAATATTGAAACAGATAAAGATACTATAGAGAAAGTAAAAATATTAGCACTTTCTGATGAATTCACTTTATATTGCCTAGATATTTTTAGTATATTGTCTAGATGTTTTAGTGCAATTAGAAGATTTAAATGAAGAAATTTTTTTGAAATAGCTAAAAAAAGTTAAAAGGATGGGGAAGAATATATTCTATTGAATATTTACAAGCAACCAATAATAAAATAAAAAGAATGGATATTAGAAGAAGGTTGTCACAATAATATACTTCCTGCATACACTGCATATACTTGTGCAGAAAAAAATAAATTTGGTAGAGATATTAAATGAAGATAAAATTTCTAATAAAAAAATTTAATGATATTTCATATCTAATGAATGCCTTACTTGATGAAAGTGCTATTACAGGAATTTCTGCTTTAGAAGATAGAGAGTTACTTATTGAAAGATATCTAGAAAAGGCGAAAACTTTAGCTTCAACTGAAGAAGATTATGAAGTGGTTAGATTAATTAAAGAATATGTAGAAGATAACGAGGAAATTGATAAAAAAATTTATAAAAAAATCTGTGATGATATTTTTAAATTCTAATAAAAAAATAAAAAAAATGAGGACTATTGTAAAAATTTACAGTAGTCCTTTTAAAATTAAAATAGTAATTAATACTATTAGGAAACTTGTTAATGTTCCTATTAAATATTTCTCAGCAAAGTTTTTTTATCTTCCATTTGTTTAAAAACGAGCAATACTTTTTGCAGTCAAAAACAAAACCTATAAGTCCAAATTGATTATTTAATAAAAAGAATAGCAATAATAGTTCTTTCAAGCTTTCCAATTATATTTCCTGCTTTTTAATTCCTCTGAATAAGCTTTTAGGATAAGTCTTAGGAGAGATTGAAATAAATAATTTTCTAATAAGAACAGAAGCAGGATCTAATATTATAGAAAAAAACTGTGATATAAAGAATAAATGTTTTTAAAAATGCTCACAATCTTTTAAGTCTATATATAACTGAGAAGTAAAATTTTCTAGATTTAAAAATATAATAAAATATCAATATAACAATAAAATGTAATAATTGATTAAAAAGAAAAAAAATAAAAATTGTAATCTTCTTTGAGGGAAAAATTTTTCTCTAATTTATTTTTTTATAACATTAATAAAAAAATGTGAAGTAGAGATGATAAGACTAAATAAAATAATCTTTTTGATCTCAAATATTGGTGCCAATATAGCTACAAAAAAATTATAAAATAAATAAAGGAATGTAAAAAAATAAAGTACTTAATACTTGTCTTTTTCCTTTCAGAATAAGCAGAAGTTTGGAATAAAAAAATCTGCTAATAAATGAATACTTATCAAAAATAGCTATAATCATAAGCTTTCTCCTTGTGTGTTATCCATAGCTTTTTAAAATAGCTATAGTTAAATTTCTTAAGTCATATATATTTCCTGTTTTTTTATAGCTTTTTTTCAACGCTTTGTCTACTAACTCCCTAATAGTTTTGAAAATTGAGTTGATAGACCTCTTTTTTTACCCTCAGTTATATAGAAACTTTCTTTTTCTATTTGAGCAGGCTCAATAGAGAAATTGGTATCTAATATCAAATTTTTCTTTTTCAAATTGAATAAATTCTAGAAGTTCTTTTAAAGCTTCAGTTTCAAGAATAGTATTATCATAAACAATAGGATATAGAATTTCTGTCAATAACATCAGATTATTTTTGATACTTACTTTTGCTTAAAAAGCAAGTAAGTTACAGCTATTGATTAAAGAGTTTATGATAAGGTCATTTTTTTATTACTTGAGTAAAAAAAGAACAGAGTATTCTAAGGATTTTTTTAGCCTCATCAATAGCTTTTTCTTGCATTATGATAGACAGTTCCATCTTGAGCAGTGCTACTTTCATTATCCATTACAATATCCCAAGTTCCATAACCTATTCCAGAATGAATTTCAATAGGAAAAAAATAATTATAGAGAAAAGTCTATAATACAAATAAGCTGATTGAGGAGAAGTAAATAATCCCTGTATTTCATCGCCTGCACTGAATTCAACTTCTTTTTTTATAGAATTCTTAAAAACTTTATTTAAAAATTTTTTTATACTATTTAATATAGAATTTTTGAAGATTATTCCTATCTTGAATAGAATAAGAACGAGAATTTTTTTAAATCTATCATTAATACAGAGTAATTTTTTTCACCTGGCTCACCTCATTTAAAGTTTAACATAACAGTTAATAAAAAAAGCAACTTAAATAGATTGCTTTTTTTATATTCGCATACTAATAAGGTTGCTTTTATAAAGTTGAGCTTTTATTTTTTTATTATTAAAAAAATTTATTGGCAATAAAGCATTTTTTTATAACAAAACTTTCAAAGAATAAACTGTTTTTTTCAATTTGTTAATGTGCTATAATAAAAAAAGATAAACATGGAGGTTAAAATGAAATTGATATTTGAATTGACTAATGAACAAAGAAAAATATTTAGGACTTATTCCTGTAGAAGAACATTGGGAACTTGTAAAGTTTGACAATGGTATCTATTATTATTTTGAAGATGATATTATTAGAAAAAGAAATAAAAAGTTAGCAAGAATTATTATCATGAAGCTGAATTAAATGAAAAAAACAGCAGAAAATCGTACAATGATACTTCCTAAAAACTAAAAAGGGGAAAAAAATTAAAAAAATTTAATTATACAGCAACTCAATCTTTTTTTCACCTTTTTGGAACTTATTTTACTTTTTTTCAACTGATGGAGTGATTATTGCAAATTATACTACACAAAGAACTTATTATTCTGAAATATTTAGTGAAAAAGGAAAAAGATATCTCTTGATAATTTAAAAAAATGGTTAGATAAATGGATGAAAGAAACTACTGAAGAAGATTTAGAAGAAATAGAAGAATTTAAAAATGCTAAAAAGAAAGCATTGTAAATTTAATGAAGGAGATTTCTTTGCTTTTTAAAATCAGTAGAAGAGAATGGGGCTTTGGTAGAATTTTTACTAGATGTTTCTAAACTAAAAAAAGATGAAAATTTTAAAAAAAGAACAAAAAAACTATGGTTTAACTAATCTTATGGGAAAACCTTTAATAATAAAAAGTTTATCATAAGATAAGTGATAATAAAAAAATATTAATTTGAAAGAATTATCTAAGTGTTTGGCATTGCCTTCACAAGCTATTATGGATAATATTTTTTTATTATGGAGAAGCTATTATTTTGGGTAATTTACCTTTAAAAACCTGAGGAAAAATGATATGTTTATTTCAGTTAGTGAAAGTATAAGTGGTATAGATAAAAAAATATTGCATACTTACAATATGGACTTATATATAGGGAAATTCCTCTTTCTGATTATGAAAAACTCATTAAAGACTTAAAAAAATTGATCCTCAAACTCTTAGAAGAGAAGGAATAGGTTTTTGTAATAGACACTTATAAATTAAAAGGAATGTATAGAAGCAAAGTCTAATTCTCCTTTCTGGGAAAAAAATATAAAAAGCGTAATGTACCTGATTTGAAAAAAATCCAGATCATATAGAATTGAAAAAGAAAAAAATTTTTTTAAAAGCCTTTGGACTTGATGCCTATAAAACTTATGAGGAGAATTTAAAAATGTTGGAGGTTAAATAATGTTTTTTTCTTAGGATATTTAGTTTTTTTATTCTGCATTATCACTTTTTGATAGATGTATCAATATTCTTTTCAATACTTTCCTTTGTATTAGGAGCAACATTATATTTTAATAGTAACTCTCCCTTTACAAGGAATAGCAATTTGTGCTTTTTGGACTATTAATTTTAATTTCTAGTCTATGTTATCATAGTAAAGGAAAGTGTGCTAGAGGTAGTTCATTTGTTAATTACAATACAAGTTGTAATTTTCTTTCAATCTCTATAGCAACAGTTATCTTTTTCTATTCCTATTTGGTATATCATCGTTAAAACAAACATAATAGAAATAAAAAAAGTTCACCTTTATATTTTTTTATCCCAAGTCTTCTTATATCTTGGGCTATACTTTTTTAAAATAGTGGATAGAATTTTTATACACAATAGAGAAACTAAAGAAGTAGTTTTTAGAAGATTATTTTTACCATTCATAGAAGTAGAAGAGATCTTACACACATCTATATTTTTTTAAATTTAAAAAAATTCTTCAGATTTATATTCTACTGGAATGTTAAGACAGAGAATTTTTTTATAGATAAGATAGGCTCTAAATTTTTCTTGTACTTTTTGGAAAAAGGAATTTTTTTGGAACAAACTATATAACAAGTATAAAAATTAATTGAAGATGCTGGAATAAATACTTCTGAAAAATCAGACTTTACATAGTTTTTTTAAAAAGAGAAATTTAAAAAAATTATTTATTATCTTTTGGAGGATTATAGAATGAATGAAAAATAAAAAAAATGGGGCTATATTTATGATAAAAAAATTAGATATGTATATTCCTAATTTGCCAAGATTTAAAAAAATTTACAAGTATAATTTTTTTATCCTGTTAATATTATCTATTCTTTTCTGGTATTGTACTATCCTTTTTAGATCTTAGTTCCTATGATAAAATAAAAATTTTTTTGTTTATAATGGAATGTTAGTCTTTATTTTTTTAATTTTTGTGGATTTTTTTATTAATAAATACTCATTATACAGAAAAAAATATTACAAGAGCTTAATGAGCTGGAAGTTCCAAGAGAATTTGAAATTAAAGCCTTAAAAAGAAGAATAATTCCTCAAATAATAATGACCGTTATTATTTTTAATTAGTATGTTTGCTTTTGAACAAAAAAAGCTTTCATTTGATTATCTATTCAAGCTAATCTTAGTTATTGGAATATGTGCTTTTATGTTCTATAGAAGCCTTTAGAAAATTTCAAAATAGTAAGTATTCTTTATATATAAAAAGGAAATACTGTTAAAATATTCTATGAAAAATAATGAAAAAGAAATTATTACAGCAGAGAATATAAATTATGTCAGCTTTTTTTGCTCTTCGTCGTGGGAAAAAGAGGAAAGGAGAAAACCTACTTTACAACTTTTTTGACTTAGAAGAAAGAATTCTTGCTGAGATGACTATAGAAGTCATAGATTATTTTTAGATTAAAAAGATATTTAAAAAAATATAATGTAGAAATAGTTGATAACTATGAATGGAGTTAAAGCTATTATAAAAAAATAATATTTGGAGGTATATTCAATGAATGAACCTAAAAAAATGGGGCTATATTTATGATGAAAAGTTAAATACGTATGTTCCTAATTTACCAAGACAAAAAAATTCGCAAAAAGTACTTTTTGTTTTTATCAATAATATCTTTTGTAGCTGTTTTAATACAGATATATTTTTTTGATAAAAAGTTCTTATGAGAAAAGATCATTTTTTTAACTTATACCAGTGAAATGGGATTTCTTTTTTTAGCTTTATATCTTGTTTTTAAAAAAATAAATATTCGTATGGTTGAGAAAAAGATTAGAAGAAGTTAAAGAATTAAAATTATCAAAAGAGCTTGAAATAAAAAGCTTTAAAAAAACAGACGATTTTTTTGCATATATGATGCTATGGATTCTTTTTAATTGTTATGTTTGTATTTCGCCCTCATATGATTAAAACTAAATATATTTTTTTATTTAATTTTTTGCTATTCCATTGTCTATTTATAATTTCTATATACTTTTTTTAAAGAACTTAAAAAAATAATAAGCATTCTTTAACTATATTTGAAAAAGACTATAAAAAAATATTATGAAAATAATGAGAAAGAAGTTATTACAACAGATAATATAAGTTATGTTAGATTTTTATGCTATTGTTCTTGGGAGAGGAAGAGATAAAAATCCTACATTACAAATATTTGATAGTGAAGAAAAAAATGCTTGTTGAAATGACTATAAAAACCTATTGATTATTATTCATTAAAAAAAAGTATTTTTGAAAAAAATATAAAGTAAGAATAGATAATCAATATAAAGAATTCTAAAAAGAATAGGTGAAAAAAATTATGGAATTATTAGAAAAAGATGAAGAGTACATTAGTTCCTTACTCAAGCAAGGGAAAAAAAGTAGAGGCTATTGCCTTTGTTAAGAACAAAACAGGAATGAGTTTAATAGAAGCCAAAGATTATATTGAAAAAGTTAATTTTTAGAGAAAAAAATATTCATTTACTAGAGAAAAAGATTACAAGAAATTGAAAAAAATAGAATTATCAGGTAAATTTGAAATAAAAATCTCTAAGAATAAATAGTTGGTGGCTATTTTTTTATATTATATTTTTTTATTGTTCTAATTTTTCATATTATTTTTCTCTAATAAATATATTATTAAAAGAACTAACATACAAAACATATTTTTTTATAGTATTATTTTTTTATTGGAATTATAATCTTTAATTACTATAATTTTTTTAAAAGAACTAAAAATCTAGGAAAGTATCTTTTAACTGTAAGTGGAAAAACTATAAAAATATATTATGAAAAATAATGAAAAAGAAGTTATTACAACAGATAATATAAGTCAAGTTAGATTTTTATGTTATTGATACTGGAAAAGGAATAGGGAAGAAAAAAATCCTAGTTTACAAATCTTTGATAATGAAGAAAAAAATACTTGTTGAAATGACTATAAGTGCTAATGATTATTATTTATTAAAAAAAAGTATTTTTGAAAAAAATATAAAGTAAGAATAGATAATCGATATAAAGAATTCTAAAAAAAATAGGTGAAAAAAATTATGGAATTATTAGAAAAAGATGAAGAATATATTAGTTCCTTACTCAAGCAAGGAAAAAAAAGTAGAGGCTATTGCCTTTGTTAAGAACAAAACAGGAATGAATTTAAAAAGAGGCTAAAGATTATATTGATAAAAAAAGATATAGCTATTTCTGAAGAAGATGAACAATACTTATCTTCTCTAATCAATGAAAAATAAAGAATTAGAGGCAGTTGTTTTTTTCTTCATAAAAAAATAAGGATATGTCTTTATTGGAAGCAAAAAATTATACAGATAGGTTAATTTTTAAAGAAAAAAACATTGAAACTAATAAAAAAAGGTCTCGTAAATTTGGCTATGTTTATGATGAAGAATTGAATACTTTTTTGTTCCAAACTTAGCTAGGCAAAAAGAAAGTACTAAAAAAATAATGCTAAATATTTTTTTCTAGTACTTCTAGTTATTACATTAATTCAGTTCATATTTTTTTAGATAGAAGCTCAGATATAAAAATGATAATTTTTTAAATTTTCTATCTCAGGTATTTTCAGTTTTAATTATAACTTTACCTCTAGGTAGCTTAAGTAACCACTATATAGAGAATAAATTGAAAAAAACTTAAAAATCTAGAACTTTCAAATCAATTTGAAGTTAAAGCTTTCATTAGTAATTTTTGAGCTATTTTTTTACATGGCTTATTACTTCTTATATTTATTATTGGAATAGCTATTTTTTTGTTAAAATAAACTATAAAGACTATAAAGGGAATTTTTTTATTTACTTGGCTTGATTACAATTACAATTTATGGTATTTATGAGTTCTTGAAAAAAACTTAAGAATGGGAAAATATTCATTAAATATAGATAGTAAAGGAATTACTCTGTTATATGATAAGGATGAAATAAAAATCTATAAAAATTTGAGAAAAATAAATTTTTATTAAATTTTATGCTAAAAAAATTTAAGGGAGGAGAAAATAATATCCCTAGTATAGAAATTTTTTTGATATGGAAAAAAATATATTTACTGAGTTGGATATAAAAAAATAAGTGACTATATTCTATTAAAAATGTATTTTGAAAAAAATATAAAGTACTTGTGAAAGATGAGTTTAAGAAAATTTAATTCAAGAGGGTGAATTTTTTTAAATGAGAGCCAAAAGAATTTGCAGAAATGTGTTATGCAGAAAAAGAAATTCAATTAAAAAGAATATATGAATGGCAAGGAAAGCCTTGTAGCAAAAATTAAAAAAATGACTTAGCACTTTCAAGTGAACAAGAAAAAAAATTTTATATAAATTGCTTGATACAGTTCTGATAGACACATATATAACATTACTTTATGCACTTGATGGAACAGCTTCCCTAGGCAATGGGAAACAAGAAAAATTTTTAAACTTTATGGAGAAGATGGAAATCTTATTTTTTTAATTCAGGGAATTAGAAATGGCTACTTATGAAGCTTTTTTTATGAAAAATAAAAAGGAGAAAAGATAAATGTATATAGAACACATAGCAATGTATGTAAATGATTTAGAGAAAAACTAAGGAATTTTTTTATAAAATATTTTGGTGCAAGCTCAAATGAGATTTATCATAATAAAAAAACTGATTTTAAATCTTATTTTTTTAACTTTTGACAGTGGTTGCCGTTTAGAAATTATGACTAAACCAGAATTGGTTGATGATATAAAAAGATTTAAAAAAAGAACAGGTTTTATCCATGTCGCATTCAGTGTTGGAAGCAAGGAAAAAGTAGATGAATTGACTGAAATACTAAAAAAATAGATGGCTATGAAGTTATTAGTGATCCAAGAACAACAGGTGATGGCTATTATGAAAGTTGTATTGTTGGTATTGAAGGAAATCAAATAGAAATTACAGTTTAAGGAGAGTTTTACAGTGAATAAAGATTTAAACAACAATATTCCTATTATAACAAAGAAAAAAAGAAATTTCAAAAAGTAATATTAGTTTTAATTTTCTTCTTCCTTGCTTTTTTTAGGATTTGGAAAGTATTATGAAGCTCCATTTCCACTTCTAATTGGAATTGCTTTATTGCTTTTTTTATTTTATTACTATACCTTTTTTATTTTTGCTTAGTGACATATACTTTTATTAAAAAAATGATAAAAATATAGAGATAATACAGTAGTTCCAGATGAATTTCAGATTAGACCTCCTAAACATATCTTTATGTTGATTATAGCTATAATTCTTTTAGCGTATCTTATAGTGTATATTATTCCAGAAAGTATTATGGATCCTAGTGAAAAATGTATTTCAAAAAAATTTAAATATCCTATTTGTTTGATAATTATTTTTTTATAGTAATTTATAGAATATATAAAGCTGGAAGATATTCTATTGATGTTATGGAAAAACATTAGAATTTTATTTAAAAAAATCAAGAAATAAGTTCCTTTTAATGTAGAAAAAGTAGCTTTTTGTCAAATTTTTCTGGAGCTAAGAATAAAGTAAATGTTTATTTAATAGAAACTATATTGACTATTTTTTTATAGATAGACATAGATCTTTCAGAAATGAGGATGAATCAAGAAATACTCCTCTTATGCAGTTATTTGATTTTTAAAGGTAAAGAAATTTTTTTAGAATTTCGCTATCTATTAAAGATTATTGGTTAATGAAAAAAATATTTTTTTAAAAATATAATGTTAAAACTGAAGATTTATCTGATTTTTTTAAATGATGATCTTTGATAAAAAAATAAGGAGAGTTTAACAGTGAACAAAGATTTTTAACAACAATATTCCAGATTTTTTTCAAGAAGAAAAAAAGGCTTTTAAAAAAATAATATTATCTTTATTAGTTATATCCCTTATTATTTTTAGCAGTACAATTATTTTTATATAGATGATTTGTCTTATCTTCAAGGAAATTTTGCAATTATAAATTCTTTTTATAGCTTTTTATTTTGTTATTTTTTTATATTACCTTAACAGCAGATATGTATGTTACTATAAAAAAAGAATAAAAAGAAAGAGAAAAAGTTGAAGTACCTAATGAATTTAGAGTAGATGCATTTAAACAAACTTATTTTTATAATTTTTATATACTATTATTTTAATAATATTTATTTTTTTATTTTTTTGTGCTTAGTATAGTTTTTTTAAAATTGGAATATTTGGAATAATTTTTAGTATTTTTGGTATAGGTATATTTTTCTTGTTTTTCTTTCTATTATGATTAAAAAGTAGAAAAATATTCTTTGGAAGTTAGGAATAGAAATATTAAAGTTCTATACAAAAAAATCAAGAAATAGAAGTTCTTGAAATAAAAGATATACCTTTTTGTTGCTTTTTTGGAAGTGGAAAAGAAAAAGGTGAAAAAAAGGTGATTATCCTATTATGGAAATTTGTAATATCAAAGGAGAAATTTTAAGAATACCACTATCTTTAAGAAATTATTGGTTGATGAAAAAAATATTTTTTTGAAATATGCTGTAGAAATTAGTGATATCTACGAAAAATTAAGGGGAATAATGATATGCCTGATTTTTAAATCAAGAAAAAAATCGCATTAAATATAATGTTATTTGTATTACTTATATCTCTTATGATTGTATTATTTGGAGATAAATTATTTGAGATAGAAAGAGATTTTTGAAATTAAGAATAAGATTTTTCTGTGGTTTTTTTAGCATTTTTTTATTTAGTATTATTAGGGTGACACCTATTTTACTAAAAAGAAGAATGGAAGCCAAAGAAAAAAATCGAAGTTCCTAATGAATTTAAAGTTTTTTTGCTTTTTAAACAAAAATCTTCATATACTTCTTTATACATTTGCTTTTATTATTTGATATTTTTCCTAATTATTAGTGGTAAGGCTAGAAGTAGTGGAATAGTGGGTATAATTTTTTTCTATAGCACTTCTTATTTTTTTCTTCCTTATTTTATTTATAACATGATAAAAAAAGGAGATATTATTTTTTTAGAAGTAAAATCTAAAAAAATATTAAAAATTTTTCTTTAAAAAAATGAGGAGATTGGAAGTTTTGAAATAAAGAATATATCTCTTGTAAAGTTTTTTGGAAGTGGCGTATTTTTTTAAAAAAAGAGGCTTTTTACGAAAAAGAAATGGAGGTTATCCTATCGTGAAAATACATGCCTATGGAATAGATACAATAGAAATACCTTTAACACTAAGGGATTATTGGTTGCTGAAAAATTATTTTTAAGAGATATAGGGTTAATATTGATGATACATACGTGGAGTAATATAATAAGTATATTTGAAAAATAAAGGAGAAAAAAATGGAAAACTTATCTCAATATGAGTTTGAAAGTACTCAGCAGAATGCAAATAATAAAAAAATTTAGGTTCAGGGAATATCTATATTCAGGTGATTATGTAGAAGTTATAAAAGAATTTAAAGATTATTACGGTTTTACACATCAAGTTGGTGAAAAAAATTTTATTTTGCTTGTGTATATTTTTTTACCTCATGAAGATGGCTACACTTTATATATTTCAAAAAGATAAAATTAATATTAGTAATATCTTTCTTCAAGATAGAGCAGAAACTCAAAAAGAGATTTGTTATAACTTAAAAAGAATATTTTTAAGGTTATAGAGCAAGGAAGGTTTAAAAAGGGATTAGATTATGAATATAGAACTAGCAAAAGAGTTATTATCATTTCATTCTTGTAGAAATGAAAAATATTGATGACCCCAGATGGAAAAATGGATTTTTAGGAATTTTTACGTCCTTTCCAAGGAGAGCTAAATGAAAAAAATTTCATTGAAGTAATGGAATGTTTAAAAAGTATTAGTACCTGAAATTCAAAAAGAAAATATAGATAAAAAAATATAGTTTCTGATATTATGAATATTATTCATTTTACAAGAAACTGGGTATCAGAAGGAGGAATGTTAACTAGAAATAGTAAATTAACTGCCGAACAAACTAAATACCTATTAGCTTGGAGTGATATCATAGAAACTTGTTTTTATCTATTTACTAGAAGATGCAAGTGACATTGCTTTCACTGATTACACTGCTTACTGTAATAATGAATATTTTTTTAATGTAGAAGGGGAGTGTTTTAATTGAAAGATTTAGTTTATATAATGCTCATGCCATTTTTTTATTCGTTTTTTTATTTTTTTGGCTTATTTATTTAGAAAAAAAGAAAAGTAGAAAAAAATTTTATTTGCAGAACTTAACGAAAGTGAAAAAGATTTAGAAGCTAGAGATTTTTTTATAATATATTGAAAATGGAAAGATCAGCAAAAATCATTTTTATTATCTAGAAGTAATATTTTTTTAATAATAAATACTTTTTTTATCCTATTTGGAGGCTATAAAACTTATCTTGAAGAAGTAGAATTTATAAAAAGAATTTCCAAGTTTTAGCATAAGTCCATTATCATCTGTTTTAATAAAAATTTATGGCACCAATTATTATGTGGGTGCTTGTATTTTTTTCTTATTTATATTTGCAATGATTATGAAAAAAAGAAAGAAAATAAAAAGAATTGCTGAAATGTTAGATAATTTAGAGAATATTAAACATTTAAAAATTTGTAAAAAGAAGATTTCTTAAGGTCAGATAGAATACTTGCAACAGGAGTAGTTTCTATGAGTGATATAAAACTAGGAGATAGATACCTATTTTTCTGTTTACCCAGCTTATATAATTCCTTATATTTATATTCAAAAAGATGAAAGTTGAAAGATTTTTATAGACGTGGAGGTAGTATTTATTATTTAGATATTACTTTAAAAAAAGAACTTTTCAGAATATAAAGATATATTTTGCAAAAAGAAGATGTTGCTGAAAAAAAGTTAAAGAATTTATTTTTAGAAAAAAATAAAAAAATCTAAACGAAAAAGAGAATACTAAGTGGGATATTTAAAAGTTGAGAGGAGAAAAGATGTATACTTTAATGATTTTTTTATAATGATAATAATAATGATTATAATGCTTGTAGTTACAATAAGTTTATTAAAAAAAGAAAAAAACTGGGAATGTTTCTATATAGAGAATGAAATTCTTTATTTACCTTCTTTATTTGTGAAAGAAATTCCACTTTCTAATATTAGAAATATAGAATTTGAAACTTTTCGTTCACGTGGTAGCTATAGTGGAATAATAAGAGTATATCAAAAAAAGATGCAAAGGTAGTTAAACGTTATTTTTCAAACAAGTCAAATGGCTTTTTTTGTAAGTAAAGAAATGGTTTTTAGCTGAGATAGAGAAGATAACTCCACTTCTAAAAAAATATTATATTCCTTATACTATTAATGATAGAAAATATTGATTTTTAGTGTAAAAGGGAGTGTTTAAAGTGGACTTAATGTTTACAACATTTTTTTATATTTATATTGTTTATTTTTTTAGTGTGTAGTGTTTTTTTATAATTAGAAAAAGATTAATAAAAAAAGCTATGCTTTTAGAAATTGATGAAGATTTAAAAAAATTTAGCACCTAAAGAATTTTTTTAAACATACTTAAAAGAGAAAAAGTTTTTCAAAAAAATAATTAACTATGTTGAATTTTTTTCTTTTTATTAGTCACTATTCTTATTGTATTTCAAGGATACCAAGAATATATACTTTTTTTAAAGAGGAGTCTGATTCCTCAATTAATCTCATCTCATTTATATTAGATAAATTTAAAAATACCAATATTTATATGGTTTGTTGTATCTACTAGTTTACTACTTGCTTTATTGATAAAAAAAGAGAAAATAAAAAGAATTTATGAAATGCTAGATAGTCTAGAACAGTCTAAACTTTTAAAAATCTGCACAAGTGGATTTTATGATTCCAAATAAAAATAGTTGAAAGTGGATTATTAGGAAACGATATAAAAATTTGGAAGTAAATTTCTATTTGTTGTTTATCCAGCTTATATAATTCCTTATTGTTGGCTTGATGATGTAAAAAGTTGAAAAAAATTTCTGGTAGATATGGAAGTAAATCACATTATGTAAATATTATCTTAAAAACTTCTTCTAAAACCCATAAATATAACTTTTGCCAAAAAAAGAAATTTGTGAAAAAAATAAGAGAGCTTCTTTTTAAAAAAAGATAAAATAATAGACAAAAATATAAAAAAAATAGATATATTATATAATTTTAGTGTTTACATAATAAAAAAAATAATAGTATAATCAATAGGTTATTATTAGATACTAGGAGAATATAAAATGTATAAAAACAAAAGATGTATTATTGACAGGTTTTTGCACTCTTTTGCAATGCTATTTGGTGCAGGAAATTTGATATTTCCACCAATGTTAGGTTATGAAACTAATTCAAGTTGGATAATGACAATGTTAGCATTTACAATAACAGGAGTGGGATTTCCTTTTTTTAGGAATTTTATCAGTTTCCATTGCAGGAAATGGAATAAAGGATTTTGCTAATAGAGTATCTTCAAAATTTTTCAATAATTTTTTTGCTATCATCTCAATTTTAGCAATATATCCAATGCTAGCAATACCAAGAACAGGAGCAACTGCTTATGAAATAACTTTTTCTATACAATGGAATGGGTAGTTCTATATATAAATATATTTACTTAATTGCTTACTTTGGAATCGTTATTTTTATTCTCATTAAGAGCTAATAAAGTTATTGATAGAGTTGGGAAAAATATTAACCCCAATATTATTAATACTATTATTTTTTTAATAATTGTAAAAGGGGCATTTTTTTACTGATTTATCTGTAAAGCCAGATATTTATCCACATGCTTTTTAAAAAGAGGTTTTTTTAGAAGGATATCAAACAATGGACACTATTGCTTCTATTGCCTATGCTGGTATTATACTGACTGCTATAAAAAAAGTGGAAGAACTTTGAGTCAAAAACAAGAATTTTTCTTTTTTTAATAAAATCAGGACTTGTAGCTATAGTATCGTTAGCTTTTAATATATGGAGGTTTTTGCATTTGTTGGAGCAAAGATGCACTCTGTTTTAAGTACTCAAGATAAGATAGAATTATTAGTAAGAACAACTTCTTATCTTTTTAGGTAGTTATGGAAATTTAGTATTAGCTGTTTGTGTTGCAGGAGCTTGCCTTACAACTGCAATAGGTTTGGTAGCTACTGTGGGAGAATTTTTTTAGTTCTATAACTTCTTTTTAAATATGAAAAGATAGTTATTTTTTTACAGTATTAATAAGTTTTGCCTTGTCAGTTTTAGGAGTTGAAAGTATAATTAGAATTTCAGTCCCAATATTAATCTTTATTTATCCTATAACAATTTCTTTGATACTGTTAAATTTATTTGGAAAATATAAAAAAATGATTATGTTTATAAAGGTGTGGTATTTTTTTACAGGAATTGTTGGTTTGATAGAAAGTTTAGACTCATTGGGAATTGAAAATTATTATACAAAAGTCAGTCTTAGAAATACTTCCATTTTTCAGACTATGGTCTAACTTGGTTATTCCCTGGTTTGATAGGATATATACTTTGTTCATTAATATTTAGAAGAACTGAAAAAAAGAAGACTAAACATAAGAGGCTATTGCAAATTAAATAGTTGAGTTCCAAAAAGAAAAAAAGATACTAAAAAAACATTTTTTTGTAGTTAGCATCTTTTTAAATTGGTTGTATAATAAATAAAGTCAATAGAGTGATGAAATTATAATAAATAGCAAACTTAAAAAAATAAAAATGGTATTTTATATGGTGTACATCTAAAATTGTTTTTTTACTTATTTTCAATGATTTTTAAGTAACAATAAAAAGCAGGAAATTAATCCTGCTTTTATTTTTATAACTATACATTCTTTTTCTTCATCAAACAATATTTCAGCTTCTCTATTTTTCAACTGAAAAATCCTAACTTATCTGCCCAAGATTTTTGGAATACTTATCCTAGTTGATAAAGAACCATGTCCATCTTTGTTAAATATCATTTTTACTGTTCTAATTTCTTTTCCCATTCCTTCCACCTCTTTTTAAGAGGCTATCAAATTTTTCAAGTAAGTCAACTATTATTTTTTTCATCTTCTGAAATAAGATGAGTGTATGTTGCTATCGTAAGAGCTGGATCCGCATGTCCTAATCTTTTTGAACAAGTTGAATTGGAACTAAATTCCTTATCAACATTGTTGCATGACTATGTCTTAATCCATGTGCAGATATCTTTACACCCAAAAGATTTGCACTTTTCTTTAGTAAATCTTTAGCAAAAACAGTTGTTCTTGGACTTCCATCTTCATAAGAAAATAAAAAAACTCATCTCTGTTTTTTTATGCTTTTAGTTCAATAAAAATCTTTTTAATTTTTTTGTGCTAAATTCTTATCTATTTTTTTATGGTTCTATTAGAGCATGGAGTTTTTTTGTTGGTGCTAATTCCCATTTCCCTTTTATATCACAGTATAGAGATTGATTTATTCTAATCTCTGCACTATCAAAATTAATTTTATAAACCTGCAAAGCTTTTAGCTTCTGAATGCCTTAGCCCTGTTTTAAATAACAATTCTAAAAATAAAATTTTTCTCATCTAAATCTGTGTGTCTAGTTTGAGTCTTAGCAATTTTTTTATCAATTGCTTGAATTGATTTTTCAGTAATAACACTAATTGAATAAGTATTCTTTACTTTTTATATGTATTATTTCTTTATAAAAAAATCTGAATTAATATAATTGTTTTTATAAGCATATTCTAAAACACATCTACATCTAGCATTCCAATGAGCCACAGTACTTTGTGAAAGTCTTTCTAACATTTTTTTGATAAATGATTTTTCTATTGTTTCTTTGTTAATCTCTTTTTATATCTACATCTAATAATTTATTACATTGATAAGCAAAAGATTTTTTTATGACTAATGGATGTGCTTGCTCTTACAGATAATCCCCAACTTTTTGAAATATTCTTCCATAACTTCTTTTGAAAGTCATTTTTCAACATCTCCTTATTTTTAAAGAGACAGTTTTAAAAACCATCTCTCTTATATTAATTATTTGCCAAATTGAATTTCTTTTTCTCTTTTCATATCTAAAATAACTGATTTTTGCATTTCTGAAAAATCTTGTGTTACTCTACTATCTATACTATCTAAAGATTTATCAAATTTTTACAATGTATAAATCTCCAATTATTTTTCACTATCACTGCAATTATATTCATAAGTGCTAGGTTTATGAAGTTCATCACTTGTGAACTTTACTCCTTTTTCTTTTTATAAAATATTCTCTTATTTCTTCTTCAGTTAAACAGTTTTTCTCTAAAATATTTAGTTTCATAAACTCCTCTTTGAATATTACAAAACATTTCAACATCTTTTTTATTAATAACTAAATATTCTATATCTCCTACTTTTTTTAAAATAAAAACTTCTTTCATTCTTATCACTCCTTGTATTTTTATTTTAGAAGTGATATAATTATCTTGCTGAAGGAGTAACTATATCACTTCTTGAATTGGATTTGCTATTTATTTAGTAGATCCTTTTTTTAATTTTTCTTTTTCGTATTCTTTTTTTCCAACTCGAACATTTCTTCAAAACTTATAACTCTTCCTAATTCTGCATACCCACTAAAAATCTTCTCTTACACTTGCTTCTCCACAGTCTACAGAAGTTTTTGGATAATCTTCCATAAGTTCTTCCATCAATTTTTCTCCATTCAGCATACAATCCTTTTTAAATTTTTTTCATTTTAGTACCTCCTAATTTTATTTACCGTAACGGTATTTCTATATAAGTATAATATCATATTACCGTTACGGTGTCAATACTTTTTTTATTTTTTAATATTTTTATTTTTTTAAATATAGATAAATTCATACTTTTTAAGCAATAAAAAAAGAGGGTAGTATAAAAACTACCCCATTATTTTTATAAATTTTTCTAATTTCTTCCACATCTTTTTAATTCTGTTTGCTCTTCTCGCATCAGCTTTAACTCGTTTACTATCTCTTTCATCGTATTTCTATACATTTCAAAAGTTTTACTATCTTTCCACAAAAAAATATAATAATATAGATCCTGCGAGTCCATAATCTTTTTAGAGCAGTTATTATAACTTTAAAAACTTCTTCTAACATAGATACCACCTACTTTTTAATCATTTTTTCTAAAATGGCTAGCACCAAACATTCTAACCATTCTATACATAAATTGTCTTTTTAGAACTCCGACTCCGCATTCTTTCATAATTTCTAAAAAAATATTTTTGTCAGCTTCGGCTCTTGTAATGTCTATATTACATTTTTTTAGAGTATAGCCAATCATGTACAACTGCGGCTTTTTCCATGTTTACCATAGGTGTTTATAATGTTTCTAAAGATTTTTTTGGTACACTAGCATAGTCAGTTTTAAAAGCCGTTTGGCACAACTATAGTCCCTATCGATGTTTCATAGACATAGTCCTCAAAAAAACTTCCCAATACTTGTCATCGATTAAAGATGTCTTTAATTTAGATAATTCCATAGTTTCAACCCCTTTCAAATATTATCTTTTTATAAATTTTTACAAATAATGCTACAACATCCGATATAATAGAAAATTTGAGACTTTCATCTAAGTTACTCCCAAAAAATGGCTCTAGTAAGATGTAAGTATCTTTGCTCTTGCAAATTCCATAAGCTCCACGCTCTTTACTATCCTTAACTTCGATTAATCCTCTATTCCCTCTTATTTTACTTCCGAATGTATGCTGTAATCTAGCCATAAAATCTGTAGCTAATGCTTTTCCTTTATTGTTTTTGTAGTACACAAGGCACTCACAACCTTCAGCGTTTATGTTAGTAGAACTGTTAAAATGAAGTTCTAAACAAAATTTATAGTCTTGACTGTTTAATTTTTTTCTATAACTTCAAACATTTCTCTTGTATAGTACATATTAGGCTGTCTTTCATAAACATCGACAAGTTCTGGGATTGCTCCCTTGATTTTTAGATGCAACATCTCTCAGTAACTCCACTCGTTACCAACTATGGACGAGTAAGCTCCTTGACTTCTTTTTGTTATGTCCAATTATTAATGCAACTTTTTTTCATTTTTATCCTCCTTAGATATAAAATTCTACATCTTTATATCTAAAATTTAAAATTTGCTATTTAATTTACAAAAAAATAGCTTAAATTCACTTTTAGAAAATTTCTTCTAAAAAAACGACCTCATGAGAGGCTGTATAAACGATTTAAAAAGAGGTAGCTATATAATAGTACCTCTTTTTATTTGAAAACTAACTTGTAGCAAGTTTTGTATGTATTTCCTTTCTTTTTGCCTCAAATTCAGATTTTTGAAAGGTCTTTTGGGTTGACCTTTGTCTTAAAAGTAATTTTTCTGTATCGTAGACTGACTGAGTAAAAAGTTTTACCATAGCTAGCTAATATTAATGATTTTTCTAAATCTAATTTTTAAACCGAAATTATCTTCAAAAATACCAAGTTATTGGCTTTTCTTTTTCCGTAAATAGTTTTTTTCTGCTAACATAATAGTTATATTTGAAGCTAATGATGTTATATCTTTATCACGACATCTTTGTCTATGTTCCTTATTTTTCAACTTTATAATCGAACCCATACGCCAAAGCCTCTGCTTTTTAGATTGTCAATTAAAAGCACAGTAATCATCATACTCTTTTTTTGATTATCCAATATCCACAATGATTTTTTTCTTTGTCCCAATACATATATTTTTGATTTCCAGTTGGCTTAGGAACTGTTATCAATTTCTTATCTTTTTATAAACTCTCCATCCTCCAGCTGCACCTCTATATTTGCTCTTACTTTTTTTCTTCTTTTGTCATTTCTCTCAAAACATCATCTTTGTAAATCGGATATTGATATGTAATATCTGTAATTATCATATCTTGAGTATAACCATTGAAGTATGATAGAGGCGATTTTTAAGACATCTTCTAAACTTTCTGCGTACACAGAAAAGATTAATTTTTTTCTTTCTTGTAAAAAGTTTATTGTTTTCATTTTTTTCTCCTTTCAAATGTGAATAGATTTTTTTAAATTTATTTAAAGATTTTTATATTTAAAATTTTGTAGCTTTTGAGCATATTTATTATATAAAATTTTCTTAAATATAATATTTAAGAAAATTTTATAATAAATATGCTCAAAATAGCAAAATTTTTAAAACTATAAAAATTCTTTAAATAAATTTAAAAATCTCTATAATATTTAACTAAAAAAATACCTAATTTTTTTCCTAGCATTTATAATGCTGTTTCTTATCTCTGTTGGATTAGCTTTAGCTATATAGTGTTTACTTGTAACTCCACTACTAGAGTGATTTGCATAGCTAGATGCAAGTCCCTAACCCAGCTAAATTATTTATTAAATTAATAGCAGTTTTTTTCTAAGCGTGTGAGGATATAGATCCTCTATTCCTAAAAATTTTTTTCCTAACTTTTTTTAATTCTATTTCTAATAGCTCCTTGCGTCATCTGCTTATAGATTTTTCCCATACTTAGTAACAAAAACCAATCTACATCTATCCCATTTTTCTGCTCTGTACTGTATCCATTCTTTTTATTAATTCCTTGCATTTTTGGAAAAAAAGAATGCATTTACTATATAGCCCTCTTTCTCCTTTACATCTCTAAAATAGCCGTTCTCTAAATCTAGTTGCTCCATCTTTAAACTCTGTATAGCACTAATCCGACAAGCACTATCTAAGAAAAAGTTCCCAAAAGTATTCTGTCTTGCAAGTCATATTTCTTACTCTCTACTTGCATATACAATCTAACTGTCAGAATTTGCTCTGTTGTAAGAAAAGTAACTGTTCCTAACCTTATCTTTTTCTGTAAATCTAAAGCTTATCTAATTTACTATCGAAAGGATGGTATTTTTATTTTTGTTTCTACGAACACACCAAGCATAAAAACGTTGATATAGCCGTAGTCTTATTCATTAAAGTTCTTTTACTATTTCCTAAACTCCTGCAATAATTTCGATAAGATTCTATGATAGTTGGCATTTCTAGTAACGTTTCTTTGCTTAGTAGCAGCTTATTTTTTTATACGACTTCTGAAACCACACTAAAAATAACTTAAAATTATTGCAGTAAGTTTTGTATGTAGTTTCCCAAGTATCCCAATTGCTGCTTTTTGCAACTATTTAGATACTCTAAATACACATCCACATTTTTCTTTTTTTAAATTTTTCTAAAACTGTTAATTGCATAACTAAACCTCCTAATTTTTAATAGGTTCATTATACAATTCTTAAAATAATGGAAAAATCTAATCACTCATAGAGTTGTTACAGGGAACGACAGGTATGACTAATATAAGTTCTTGCTCTTCATATATTACACAAATAGGGAATTTCGCTACTTGTATGATGAGTATTGGTGTGATTACAGATTATGCTAAAACTACAATAAAATCTCCTATTCCATTCAAAGATGGAGTTTTTTTATATCTTTGGAAGATAATAACGGTGACTTATATGCAACAAATAGACAACCTGTCGTTGGTTGGTATAATTCTGCGACACAAACATTTGAAGTTGCTAATGTAAATGCTGGTTTCACTGTTCTTTTTAATAGGTGTAATTTAAATTATATATATTTAACTAAAACAGAAGCTACTCTGTCTTGAATAGTTGAATATATTAAAAAAACCAGCAAAAAAATAGAGTCGTCAGACTCATCATATGTTACATGTTCCAAATATCCCATAGATTGCATAGGAATAACAGACACAATTGTAGAATTTTTGGGGATACCTAGTTTTTGTTTTAAATTTCCAATTCCTTTTTTTCATAAAGTACGTAATTTCCACCACTTGTCTGAAATGTCATTATATTTTTCATTTCAGATGTGGAGATTTTTAAGACTTTAGATTTGATTAGATTTTTCCAAATACTAAAGTGGAAAAATTTATTTAAAATTATAGAGGTGGATACTTCTAATTTTACAATTGTTATAAAATATCGTAATGATACTAATACAATAATTAATGGCTATTTGCTAGTAAAATCTAATTTTAGAGAGGGGAATGACGGATCAATCTATAATTTTGGAAATAATTTAACTTTAAATGGAGATTTTTTTAACTTATATGCTTGGAAATTCTCAAAATATATATTTTTATCAACCTCATAAAATTTCTATTAAAAACGGTGTTATTTCTTCAAATATTGTAGCTTTTTAGTGCTTATACTACTAAAGTTTTTTTATAGCTAGTAATTATTTTTATGTATATAGTCAAGCACTGCTTTTTATCTGTAAATAGTTAAGTTAAATTTTATTTTAAAAAGTTGTTAATTGCCCCATAAATGTATTTCTAAGAGGTGCTTGATTATCAGTAGAGTCAACCATTAAAAACATTGTTAACTAAGCTAAATTGCCCACTACTTCCATTATTTCCTGTTATAGCTGTTGCTGTATTGTAGCAATCATAAGGTAAATTGCATTTATATGTAGTTCCATAATTTATTTTTTTCTGTACCATGTGTATAGGCAGCTATAAGAATTAAACTGCCATACTGAAATATAGTAAATTTAACACCAGCAGGTGTTGAGTATAATCCCTGAATTTTTAAAAGTTGACAAATTTTCCAATCTATCCAAAAAGTGAGTTATTATCTAATGGAATAAAAATTAGCAACATTAGCTGACACATCAAATTTTTGATTTAAACACTTGTACATTTTTTTCTTGTGTTTCTATCAAAATAAACATAATTTACATTTTTGGCTCCTGGATCTTGTATATCTCCACCATAGCCCACACATCCAAACATTCTAGCTAACATCATGCCTTCAAGAGCTTTTCCTTCAGTAGTTCCATATTGTACTATTCCTGCTTTCTCTCTTGTTGCTCCGTTTTTAATTTCTGTAACAGCATTATTTAATTTCTCTGTTTCTTTATCTATCAACTCTGCATTGTGATTAAAAATTTTTCTACATTGTAATACTCATTTCCCTGCTGGTTTCATCAGTCTTAAATATTTAGTATAATCTGCCATTTCTATCTCCTTTCATCATAAATTGCTTTATTTGTTATAGTTTTTCAAATCATCATTTTTTTAGATAAGTTTAATTCATTATGTTTATGGTATTTTTCCTACTACATCTGCATCTTCGTATAGTCTTGCATCATATAAATCTTTGTGTGTTTTTATTCTTTAAATTATTGTATATTAAATATGCAACTTGATTATGTGTGTTATATCTAAATTCTATACTAAAAATTTAAATGGGCAGGTTTTTATTATATTTACAACTGCTTTTAAAAGTTTTCTAAATTTTGTGGTATCCCAACTATAGATGTAAATTTAATTTTTAAAACTATAATTAGCATTATCCTCTATAACTTCGATTTCTCCATCTGTGTAGCTTTTTGCTACTCTAGCAATCATTTCTTTTGTAGTTGTCCCATAGCTTCTAAGTTTAGATATAAGATTTTTCTCTACGTTCTTGTATGTTGCTAGTTTTATCGCCAACAGCTAAACCAAAGATTTTTTTCCCATATGGGTAAACTCCAAGTAGCTGTATATAAAAAAACTGGTCTAGTATATCTTTAGAAATACTATCTATAATTTCAACTCATCATTTATAGCCTTTTGTAGAGTTTCTATTTCTAAAATACCTCTATAATATTTTTGGCATATGCCTTAAAAAGTCTCTCGTTTTTCCACTATACCACCTCTTTCGTAAGCGTAACTGTAGATAGTTTTGGTATTTCTTCTGCTGTTAATTGTACATTTATAGCTTTATTATTTTAGAGCAAGTTGTCATAATCAACCACTCCTTGTACGTTTTAAAATAATATTCCCAATTTGTGCATAACTAACATAGTCTTGTTTAAACCCAACCTTTTTAAAATATTCTTTAATATTAGATTTTATCTCTGTTTCAACTTCATCAAACTTTACATTTTTTAGAAATTTTTAATCTTTCCATTTAATGCTATAGCTTTACCAACTGCACTATTTACTGTAACTGTAGCCCCTATCGGTCTTACTTCTTCTAGATAGTCTCTAACTCTCTTTAATAGAGTTGTGTCAGCTTCTCCAATTTCCGAATTTACTACAACTACCTTTACTGTACCATTTCCGTTCCACAGAGGAAAAACATTAACTCCTCCTACTCCTTCAACTTCCATTGCCCATTTTTTTGTAATGGTATATATTTCCACTAGTTACTGGCTCTCTTACTTTAAAGTAATATCTTTCTCTCAATTCATCATCAGTTTCTCCGTCATAACCATCTACAGTTTCTTTTTAAGTTATTAACTTCGTTCAAATTCGGAATTGTGATAGGAAATTTGTTTATAGTATTTTTAGGTAAATTATAGATTTTACCAGTGTTTTCACTCTCTATCGGCACCTCTACACTTCCAGATGCTCCAATTACTTTTTTTCTTCTGTAGTTATATAGATATACGTATCACTAGAAACCTTTGTCCCTACCTCTATTACAGTGTTTGGTGTTCCTTTTTATGATAACAGTACCTTTAGATTTTTGTAGCTTGTCTTCTTAGCACTCCAACTTCTTTAGTAATATTGTCTAAATACTCACCTTGTGCAGTTTCTGCAAAAGAGTTTAAAAAAATATGTAGTCTAGTACTTTTCTAAGCTCTTCAAATTCTATTGCGACTGGAGCTAGATTATCATAAAATAGCCCTCCCTCGCCTTTATCGTACTCTTCATTCACATTAGAAAGCATATCTCTTAAAAATTTCTTTCCATTTTTTTCTTTATAATCATAGATAGCCCTCCCACTCAAATACTTTAAAATTTTGTAACACCACATCAAATCTAGTCTTTAATGTGTGTCTATCTAAATTAATTTCTATATTCTTAATTTCTTTTTATTTGCTTATTTTTTTAGATACAGTCTCTATTAACTCTCTTTCAAATTCACTGTAAAGTACCGGAGTTGGAAACCTTTTCCCCTAACAACATAGCTTTTATATCTCATTCCATATTGATTTAATCCGTTTTCTTTGTAGATATTCCATTTAAATTTTTTTCTGTTAATAAAACTTTTTCCAACCACATTCTAACAGCTCTTTTCATCATCAGTTTTAATCAATTTTCCGTTGCTTCTTAGCATTCTTTTTGAAAATCTATTAAAAAAACGTTTTTTTCCATTAGTTGTTTTATCTGTATTTGTGTTACTTGTAGAATAATCTATAAAATTTATTTTTGGTAATATTGCCATTCCAGACTCACCTCTTTTGCATAGTTGAATACATCCACTACAAAGAATTTATCTTCCGCAACATTCGGAATTACAAGGACATACATACCCTCTTTTAAATTAAAGACTGTTTGTAGTATAAATTTCCCTTTAGTTTTATTGTCAGTTTCGCTTGTGCTTCCTATATAACTACCACTATGCCCAGATAATGTTAAATTGGTATCTCCAGCACTATCGTTACCTCCACCACTTGTACTTAATCCATTAATTTCACAATTACTAGATTTATTACCTTGACTTTCAAAGTCTTTCATTGTACATTCGATTTCTAGCCTGTTTTGTAATAGCATTTGAAAGATAGATTTTATCAGCATCTATAACTCCATATCCATTTAAAAGTTCGATAGAAATATTTGGTAATGGGCTTAAAATCTTTCCTAGCACTGCCCCAATGGGAGATGGATTATCTCTCTCTTTAAATTTCTCTGCAAGAGCAATATCCCAACTTTTTTTATCTTTACTCATCTTTATATGCCTCCAGCTTCAAAGTCGCTCTATGTATATTATTAGATATAGTGTGTGTACTCTCTTTAATTACATACTCTCCAAACAATTTAAAAAGTGGGATATTTAAATCTATAACTCTCCCACTCTTAACTTTGTCATCGCCCAAAACATCGATAGTAAAATCTTCTGTAATTCTATTTAATTTTTTTAATTCATTTTTAGCTACCAAATTCGCTTTTATTGTGTTCCTTTTCATCTAGAATTACGACCTCTTGTAACATTCCGTATTTTTTTCAATACTCTTACTATCCTGCTCTTTCCCCACAGTTCTTACAGCACCTTTATCTTCTGTGATTACAAGTACACTATTTTTTTCATATCCACAATAGATTTTTGTAAGTGCTATACTTCCGATATTATTGCTTATATTAATAAAAATTTCCTTTGTGCATCTCAAATTGCCCATTTACTTTTTATTTTTTTAAAAAGGCGATATTATCAGTTTTTTTCTTTATCATATTCTATAAAAAAATTTCTTAGAATTAAATTGTGAGCATTGCTCTATAATATCATAAATTACATCAGATACGGTCTTATCTTTATAGATTTTTATCTATCTTTGTGTCTAGTCCGCTTACCTCCACTTTAATTCCAATTTCTTCACAAAGTGCCTTGACACAATCATTTCCTACCATTTTTTTAAATTGCTTTATGATAGTAGATTTGTTTAGATACCAAGCCATATCGTATGCTGTAAAGTTCGTAGTTTTGCCGTTTGGCAACTCTGTAACTATAATTGCTTGTATTAAAGTTTCTCCAGCAGAATTAATAATCTGTATTGGATCTCCCAAAAGTTATCTCATATAAAAATTCAAAATTTTTTTATCATGTCTGTTTGTAGCTAAAGTAAAATCTACTTCAACTCCCAAAGTATCTACTGTATCTCCAATTTAAATCCGAAATGTAGTCTGTTACATCTATATCTTTTTATCATTACTTTATACATTTTTATCACCATGAACACTTGGTAAAATGTACTCTTTAATATCTAAAGTAAATGGTACATCTCCAGCTCTATCTCTTAGAGTGTAAGTAAAAGTGTATCTACATAGCATATTTAGTACTACTTTGTATCCATCTACGATTATGATTCTTAACGGAATTCTAGCATCTCTGTACTTTTCAAAAAAAATTTATATAATATTTTTGGTGGTTGGAAATTAAAAAGGCTCACAAAACTATATCTTTTTGAAGGGAAAAAGAAGAAAATGAGAAATTTCTAAGCCCTTTACCACCGATTAAATTAAGAGTTTTACCATTAATAGTTGTAAATTCTTCATCTCCAGTTTCGCAATTAATAGGCTCTATTGCTTGAACAATAGGTATATTGGCTATTTCTAATTGTATTCCGTTTTTCTTCTGCTATAAAAATTATATACATATGTTTTTCCCTCCTTTCCTACATATTTCCTAATGTTGATAATATTTTTTTGTGCTGTATATTCTCCATATTTTTTTCCATATGTTCTTTTTTTCGCCTATAAAATTACCAGCAATATGAATATGTAATTCTATCTTTTTTTATCTGAACTTTTCTTACTTTCAACTTCTTTTATAATTACTTGTTTTTTCAACATTATTCTTTTTGAAGTGATTTACCTTCTTCATGACTTAGGATTTGAGTTCCAGCAGGTAAAATTGCAGTTTCATCTCTTCCACCTTCATTAATTCCTGTTACTCCACCTTTAAAAGTATGCAGTACCCAAAGCATGTCTAGGATTTTTTTAACAGTAGTTGTAATTGTTCCTAATTTGTTACCTTCACCTATAGTACCCTAATGTAGATTTAGGATTTTTTTGCAATGACTGTTGCTACCCCTGTCTTATTTGCTCCACCAACTGTCTCAGTAGTCTTTTTTAGTGTTTTTCTGTAATATTTATAGTTTTTATCCTCTACTTTTTGTATTATTCCAAAAATTTTTAACTTATCTATAAGTTTTCCAAAAGCATTTTTTTGCTGTTTCAATAGGATGTAATACTGCATCTAATGCTTTCATTATTCCATCCCAAGCCTTTAAAAAAATACGTTGGTTATAGTATCACATAAATCGGAAATTGTACCTTTCATAAAATTCCAAGCATCAATAGCACCATTCCAAATTTCTAAAAAAATACTCCACCTAAAATATCACATACACCTAAAAATAATATCTTTGACTATATTAAATCCATTTGATACTGCTTCCCATATTGGCATAAATATTCCACCAACCACATCACATACACCTAATATAACATCTTTCACATAATTAAATGCACCAACTAAGTTATCCCATAAAGTCATAGCAAAATCTTTTTATAGTATCCCAATTTTTGAGTAATTACATCTTTTTAAAAAAATATGAATGCATTAATCATAGCACCAACAGGATTGCCAAACTTAATTATAAATTTAAGTACCTTGCCTAATGGATTATTATCCAGTTTTCTCCATAATTCTATAGTTTTTCTTTTTTTAACTAAGTCCCAATTTTTACATAATAACCATATACCACCGACCAACAAGGCAATAGCTCCTATAACTATCCCTATTGGGTTTTGCATTCATTGCAGCATTTAATAACCATTGCTTTACAGTTAATGCTCCAGTGGCTGTTGCTTGTAAAGCATCCCACGATGTCTTTATTTTTTTGTTATAGCTACCATAGCTACAGTATATATCTTTATTGTTGCTAAAAGCAGTTTTTGTAAGCTATAAGAGCACCTACGACTGTATACACAATTGGGCTTATTCTATCCCAATTAGCTATAATTTTTGAGCAATATCTATAGCCCCTGCTACAAAACTCTTTAAAATATCCCAAGCCTCAAAAAAATAGCTGGTTTAACTTTTTTTCAAATATTTTTTTCCAAAAAAATTTCTTTAAGTTTATCAACATACAGGGCTAGCCTTAGTTACAAGTTCTTGTACCTTATCTGCTATACCAAGTATCAAAGATTGAATTAATGGTATTTTTAGTTTCAAACCATGCAGAAAAATTGAGCGATATAAAGGGATTAATTTTTTTCCCTAATTCTTCTTTCATATCTCCCCAAGCATTATTCATTGCTACGATTTTACCTTCATCTGTTTGTCTTAGTGCTTCATTGGTTCCACCAATAGCCTTATTTAGCTTGTTTCTGATAAACTCTAGTCTGTCCTCTTTTTTTCATAGCTTTTAAACATTTTTTTCTTCAGATGCAGTTAATGCAACCCCATACTTCAAAGAGCCCTTTAGTTTTACCTTCCATAGCTTTTCCAATGACTTCTGCCATTGCTACAGCATCCTCTTGTGTTCCATTAAATCCTTTTTCTTTAGCTATCATATCGTTAATGTTCGGCATTAATTTTTTTGATTTCATCGCTCTTTAATCCATAAATAGCTAATTGATTTGCTCCAGCTAAAGCGACTTCATCTCCAATAACACCTACATTTTGTAATGCACTAGCTTCATCTTTAATCGCTTGTATCTGTTCTTTACTAGCATTGCTTGTCCGTTTTCATTGTAGTTTCAAGCATTTTTTCAACTTTTTAATTGCACTTTAGCAGCATCTATAGACTGTTTTGCAAATACTGTAGCAAATGCAGTAAATGCTCCAAGTCCAATAGCTCCCCACTTAGCAAGACTTTTTAACACTATTTTTAACTTTATTCCCAAATGCTTTTATAGAGTTCCCAGCTTTTTTTAAGTTCTCTATCCATAGTTTTTACGTTCTTTGTTGCATTTTGTAGAGGAGTAGTAAATTGGTCTTTTTAAACTAAGTAATACTCCAATAGTTTTTAGCCATTTATACCTCCTTTGTTAACTCTATCTATCTCTAATTCCATCGTTGCTAACATAAATAGTTTTTTTCTGTATATTCTAAGTTTAAAAGATATTCTACAGTAAACCCTTTAAGTAAATAAAAAGAAAAGGAATGCCATGTCGGCATCCCTTAAAATCAGTTTTTTTATATCATCTGTTTCTTCTTCTACTGCTTTTGCTAAATTGCTCACTATCTGTAAGTCCGTAAAGACTTAAGATAAAATTAGATAATTTATTTATTTCTCCCAAATTTTCTTCGAAAAACTGGGACTACAACCTCATAAGGCTCAGCAACTTCATATGCTGCTTGTAATTCCTTATCTTGTAAAAATTGGGCAGTGTTTATATATTAACTTACAATTCGCATTGTAAGCTTCTTCTGTAGACTTATTATCTGTGCTATCCATAATTTTTTTATAACATCTCTTGCTTTAAGCTTTTTTTAACCTCAATAGTTCCACCAAGCACCTCTGAATTAAATAACACAACTTTCATTTTTATCATTATTTGACTGTTCTTTTTCTTGCTATTAGCATATCTAAAGTAATATTTTTTTAGCCACTTTGTATCCTCCTTGTTTATATCATATCTATATATCTAAAATCAGAAAAAAATTAAAAAGGCACCTCTTCTTCTCTAAGTGCCTTGTTTTCAAATTTTAATGCCATTAATTCATTTATTGTAACTCCAGTTAATTCCACTCTTTCAGCTCCATATGCAGTTGGATCATCTAACTTTGCAACTATCTTAAAATCAGGCATTTTTACCATTTCTTATTCCTTCTGCTATTAATTTTTCCTACTGTAGTATCGATTTTTATGTAGAGTCATAGTTCCCTCTCCAGTAAAGCCCATATATCTCTTGTGTTTTTCCTAGTTCTCCCATAATATCTACATCTTCGTACTCCAAATTAACTTTAGCCTCAAAAGATTTTTACAGAACCTAATTCTTCACCATCTAGCCATACAGCACCAAATGAACCTCTAATTATCTTGTTTTTTTATCCATTTTTATTAGACATTATTTACCTCCATTTCTTAGAACATATTAATTGTAAATTTAAAGTCTTCTACAGCATTTAATATTTTTTTATATTTGCTTTCATAAAAAAACTTTCTTTTTAAATGCAGTTTTTCTTAACTTTTTCATCTTCCCATTCAGCAACTTCTGCTTTCCCAACTCCAAGCCATGCTAGTCTTTGTGCTTCCACATCTACTTCAGAGTAGTTATCATATTCTTTATCCAAGATATCTTCTCTTTCAAGTTCTTTGAAATAAGCATTAATTGCCGTAAAGAAAAGGACTTGATTATCATATTTGTTCTTGTATTTTTCCAATCCATTTTTTTAAATGTAGAATAAATATCATCTCTCATAAGATCCATAGATTCGATAATTATGATGTCTTTCATGTCTTCTGTTTCATCATGTGTTATTTCTTGTAGAGACGTACATGCTCTAGCTACTCTTATATCTCCCTCATCTTTGTATAAGCAAAATCCCCCTTTGTCGATAGTATCATCAATATCGTTGAATATTGATACATCTTTTAAGTTTCCACACAAGAAAGATGTAGCACTTCTTGTCATCGGCAATCCAGCTAACATTCCAAGCACAGTTGGGACATATTGCCAACCATCAACTTCGCCTCTGCTGTCAACAAATGTGACTTTGCTATTCATAAGATTTACAATCCCTTTATTATCAGGCTTTGTAGCGTTAAATACTACTGCTTTATAAGTTTTACCAGCCTTTCTTACAGATTTAATCCAACTTACTAGAGTGGTTGTATCTCCACTTGCCCCATCATATCCCAATCCTAGCCAATTTACTCTCTCTTGAGCAACTTTTTTTAATGTATCTGTAAGTGTTCCACTTCCGACATTAAACACAAAAACCTTGTTTGGTGTGTATTCGAAAGTGTCTTTTACTAATGCTACAGTGTTTGCAGTATAATCTGTATCTTTTTATATCTGTAATATCTTTATAAACCTTAACATCCCAGTTTTTTTACTAGGCTCTTTAACTATTAACCCAACAATACCAAGTTGACTTCTCTTAACTGCTGTTACTGCTAGCTGTTTAAAAAAATTATTTCAATTTTTTTGGTAATCCCATTTTACCCTCCTACTTTCTATCAAATTTATACTCTAATTCTTCCATCATTTCAGCATTTATATCATTTTCTATCTGTTCCATAGTTATGCTATCAAAACTTGCAATAAGCACTCCATCATCAGTTTCTTCAAATTCAATTTCGTTGACTGGGATAGCAAAAGTTTCGTTAACCCACAAAGTGCCTAGAAATGCATTTTTCTATTTCATCAGAAATTTTTTTAATCTTTCTAGTCTACCTTGTCCTATTTTTTTGTGCAAAAGAAATAAATTCTTATAGTAAAGTTTCTCTCTTTAAAAAGTAGTCATAAAAGCACTAGTCTTAAGCCCATCTAACTCTGTACGAAAGCTTGGTCTATTAAAAAGCTTCAGATAAATCTTTACTGTCTATAGAAATATTTGGAAAAAGTCTCTTTTAATCTAGTGTTTACTGCTTTTTAAAAAGTTCACTCAATTTAATCATCTAAAACCCTCCATTCTTTATTACAGTATCAATAAAATCATCAGTTGCTTTTTATAAATTCTTCTTGAAACTCTTTTTTGTGCTTCTTCTAAGATAAACTCACCCTTCTTAAATCCATGCTCTTTACCTGTTCTATCTTTGATAATATGTCCTCTTTCGATTAAATGAGCGTGTGGAGCAGAATTATAAACTCTAACTGTATCATCTTCTGAGTTATACTTATAAACTTTCCCTCTTTTGAATTTCTTTTAAATAGTTCCCAGTCTTAAATTTAATCTTACTTTTTAGCTTTCTTTTTTTGCTTTTTGCTTTTTAACTTATTTCCTTGCTTTTTGCAAGAAAGTTTTTACTTCTTTGGGATATTTCTTAGCAAGTCTTAACACTTCATTTTCTAAAAGCTTCTAGGTCTTTTGTACTAAAACCATTCATAGTTATTCCTCAATTCTGTTGCAAAAAAAACTTCTATAAATTGATTATCTTTAAAAATCTCTGTTATAGTAGATAATTTCGTACTTTGAGCCTTCAAATAAAAAAACCAATCCTTGTTTAATCCATTTAAAGATTTAACTCTAAATGTAAACTTGAATTGGTGCTGATTTGCTTCTGTATTAGCTTCTCCATTCTTAACTGTAGAGTTTAATGGGACTATCTCACAGTAAGCTTTTTTTAATAATTCAGCTGTCTTTTTCATTTTCTCCTAACTCATTTACAGTCTCAATTGTATGATATACTTCCACAAAGTGCCTTAATTTCTTAGTTATATCATTCATAGTTGCCTCCATTTTTGTAACTGTAGCATTAAACTACGACTTGTATAACTTAGATCCTTAGACTCTCTCTGTTCTCTATTGTCATACCATTCTTGTAATAAGACACAAGCTAGAATTTTTAGCTCTTTTTAATAAACTTTTCTTTTGTTACTTTTTGTATCAAAAATCATCTATAGCATCTCTTAAGTAATCCACTGTCGCAGTCATTAGCGACTGCAACAATGAATCATCCTCATTATAATCAATTCTTAGATAGTTTTTAGCTTCTTCTAAAGTTAATATACTATCCATTTTTACCTACTTTCATTATTTTTGTATCAAGTTCTAAGTAAACCATAGCCTTTTCATCAACTTTCTTAACATCGAATCTTTCTATCGCTCTGATGTAAGTCGCATTTTTTTAGTAAATCCTGCCTCTTTAGATATTGCTAATTCAAGTCCTTCTCTATCAAAGAAAGTTACGAATTCTGTTAAATCTCCAACGAAAACTGGTGCTTTTGTAGTATTCATTGGCAATAAAGCATCAGGTAATACTACTATTTTTTTCTGCCTTTGAAAATTTTTTTGAGTTGTATTTTTGTAGATTTATTTCTAAAAAGTGGTCTACTTTGTTTGTCTACTAAATTGTCTAAAAAAATTAAATCCAGTTTGGTTTGTAATTACTATTGCATTTGCAGAAACTGCTGGATCTAAATCTACATTTAATGCAGTATTTATAACTGTATAATCAGCTGCTGGTTTTTGGAGTTAATGTTTTTTTAATAAGTCTACAATCTTTTTTTATTTTTCTGTGTTTGTAGCCTTTTTTTAGTAAATCTTTTTTTCCAATATAAGCAGTTAAATTAGCAGTTTCATCTGCAAGTAAAGTATTTGAAACTGGTATAATGTCTCCATAATCTGCGACATTATAAGTAACTTGAGAGAAATCTATATCAGATTTTCCTATTTCATTAAGTTCTTCAAATGCGATTAATTCACCTGTTCCATCTTTTTTTCGATAGGCATTGTACCTTTGAAAGAATGAACTGGCAATACATTACAATATTCTTTTTAAAACAACTAAATTTCTTCTTAACTCCTTAATTGTTTCAAATTGTTCTAAAAGGTACTAAATAACCACCTTTTTCCGTCAGTTGCTTCTACTTGTCCTGGTGTACCAGCTGCATTTAAAAAAACGCTCTTTCTTCTTCAGTTACAGATTTTTCCAGTTAAAACTCTGTTGAATATTTTGTTTACATTCATTTTTATTTTTTTACTTCTAACTCTTTTTTTGTCTGTAGTAGTCATAGTTTCTAATGTTTCCTCCATTTCTATTTCTTTAATTTTTATTTTTCTAACTCTTTTTAATCCTGCAAGTTTTTCCGTGAGCTTCTTCAATTTTTTTCCATCATTTTTTTAAAGCTACAATTTCATTTTTTTAAATTTTTCTAATTCTTTTTTTCATTTCTACCGATTTTTTTCATTAGTTTAGCCTCCGATCATCAATTCAATTTCAATTTCTTTTTAAGATTTTTCTATTCTTTCAATTTCTTTTTTTGCTCTTTTTAACTTTTTCAACTTCTCTAATGTTGTTTAAAAATTTCACTAGGGATTTTTGTTAAACTTTTTGCTTTGTATCTACGTAATTTAGATATTTTTGCGGACTTATCAACAGTTACATTAAAAGTATTTCGCTGTATCATCACCAGTAAACCATGTTTCATTGAACATAAAATCTTTTATTTGCTCTCTTGTAACTCCTTCAATAGCTTTTTCTATATAAGAATTTATGATACCTTCTTCAATCTTTTCCATTACTTCAATTTGTCTAAGAAAATCATCTGTATTTCCAAACATTCCACAGCTTACTCTATGTATCATTAAATAAGCGTTAGAAGGTATAACTATTTCGTTACATCCGAAAGCAATTATTGATGCAGCACTTGCTGCTAATCCGTCAATATATGCAATAGTTTTTCCCTTTGTGATTTTTTTAATATATTTGCTATAGCAACTCCAGCGAATACATCACCTCCGTAGCTATTTATATGTACATGTACTTCTTCTGCTCCTTTTTAAAAGCTTCTGCAATGTTTTTTTGGGATATATATTAGTATCTTTCAATCCAAATAATTCTAAAAAAACCATCGTTTTTCTGTGTCACTCTCTATATCACCATTGATATAAATTTCAGTGATGTTTGCATTGTTTTTTTATTTTTAACCATTCTTTATTCATTATTTTCACCTCCTTTATCATAGGCAACACCTAGTTTTTTTCTAATGGTACATAGCTTCCATTCATAACAATTACATCTCCACCATCTATAGCAGTCAATCCAGCAAGTTTTTCTAGCTTCATTGATAGTGTAAATGCCAGACTGAACGTACTTTGTAAGACATTCTGCTTGTGTTTTTTTAAATCGCCTTTGAGTATTGTTGCTACATTAAATTCAAAGTGTAGCCCTTTCATTCTTTCAGCTTCTGTTAAAAGTTTTAAGTTAAATTCTTCCTCATATAGCGATAAAATGTACAGTAGAGTGTCAATATAAAAAGTCAAGTTCTGCATTTCTGAATTTGCATAACTTGACTTCTCGTAATCGTTTAGATGGTTTGGCTTAACTCCGTAAGCACCAGCAATCTGTAGTGCTGTATATTTTTTTAATTCAAAAGAATTGACTATCTGTTAATTTTTAAATCTAAAGGGACTATCTCCATGCCCGGTGGTAGTGGTAAAATGCCACTTGGATTATTATCATTAGATATAAACTCCTCTATTCTCTCTAGCATTTTTCTTTTGTAATTCCTTACTTAAATCCCCAGTGTACTTTAAGATAGCCTTAGCTGTAAGTCCTCTATCATATAAGTTGTTCAAATATTTTTTTGACTCGATTTTTACACCATTTAAAGTCGTTGCTAGAGTCTCTCTTACTGATATTCCAACTATTCCATCTTTACTTAATCCACCCTTTAAATGCAAGATTTCTTCTTTTTTTGAATAGATAGATTTTTTTCCATCTTTATTGTATTCATAGTACAGATCCTCTTTTCCACTAAAAAAATCTTTGCATTGTCTATCCATATCTTCACTTGTTGCGGTTGAAGTGGATAAATACCTATCAAATGCCCTCTATTGTCATAACTTAGATAAGCATAAGCATTTCCGTAATGATTTCTACACATTTCTAGCAATGTTAGAAAAGATGTCGAAAGTCATAAAAAGGATTTGGTGCAAATTTTTAGCTTCTTAAGTGCTTCATGCTCCAAAAATTCTGTTGTTTTTCATTGTCTTTTAAGTGTACAGAAAGCTTCCCAACACTTTCGGATAGCACCTTTAAACAAGTAAAAGTAAGTTACTTCAGATAAATCGTTGCTAACATTTACCCCAAAAAAACTCCCCCAAAACTCATAGAATTCAGCATCGTTTTTTTGTGGTTTTTCTGTAGTTTTATTAAAAAAATCTTTTGAATATATTCACTTTCTCACCTCCTTTTTATCCATAAGTTCCAACCATTCCCCAACAGCTTCATCATTATTAATTGCTTCTTTTTTTGTTAAGTAGCATAATCTTCCAAGCATCTAAGATAGCATCCACTGGATCTATCCTGTTCTTCTGTGCTTGTTTATCTATTTTAATTTCTCCGAAACTGTTAGAAATAGTTGTCGCATTTGCTATACTCCATTTGAGTAGACTATTTTTTTCTATCATATAAAACTTGTGTAGCTTTTTACAGATAAAGCAAAGTCTACTGTTGCATCATTTAAACTCTTAGCTGACTGTTTAACTTCTGTTAAATCACACTCTAAAAATTCTAAGTCACTCAAGAAACTTCCAGCATTGTGTGCATCATATCCACACTCTAAAATCTTAATATTGTATCTATCGATAACCTCTTTTAAGTGCGATATTATGTACTTATAATCTGTTTTTATTCCAAAAGCCCCGCTTGTAAGTGTTAGCAAACCCTCTCTTACCCATATCCGATAAGGTACATCATCGGTTTTTTCATGCTCTAATAACCTAAGTTCGGGCATGAAAGAGTGACTATATATGTATATTTGGTTATTTTTCTAAAGGAAAAACTAATGCAATACTCGTTAAATCGCCACCTTTTGAAAGGTCAAACCCTAAATAAGCACTTTTCCCTTTCATATCTTCAAGTGTCAAATCACTTTCACATTCTTTAAACTTAGATAAATCTATATATTGTCCATCTTTGGCTGTAACCCACATATTTAGCTGTTTTTGTTAAAAAGTTAGTTAATTCTTCTCCACCCTTCTCCTTAGCATCAATAGCTTTTTTTGTGAGTAAAGTTCGATTTTTCTTTGTATTTGGAGTAATTCCATCAGCTTCAAATAAAAAAATAAGGATTAGATTTTAGCCAGTTCTTCCAATCCCATATATCATCGCCTTTATCCATTTCGCAGATAAAAAAATAAAAAGAGTATCCTTTTCGATTACTCCCTCTAAGATCTTTTTCACAAAATTTATAATGCTCGTAACAGAAACCATTTAGATTAAATCCAGCTGTTGTTATAGCTAATGTAAGTGCATTTTTCCACGTCTGCTTGTCCATCTAGTAGTAATTTATACATCTGATTGTTTGGATGGGCATGTAGCTCATCACAGATCGCTAGAATGTTTCCAAAATCCATCCATGGATTTAGTATCTCTACCCAAGCTTTTTTTATAACTGTTCCAGTCGCAAGGCTCTTTATAGTCCTATCATGTTCTTTAATCTTATAAATCTCTAGTAAATCCTTGTCTGCTTCTATAAAATTTCTTATTTCATCCCAAACTATGTTCGCTTGATCTTGTTTTGTTGCAGCACAAAAGATTCTATCTTTATTTCCAAGTATGGAGCTAAAAAGTGTGCTTTCTGCTCCACTTAAAAAGCTCTTACCATTTCTTCTTCCAACCTGTAAATAAGCTTTCTAAATCGCCTTTCCTTAGTCTTTTTCTTCTTCCAACCATGTAAACTTCCTATTATAAACTCTTGAAAGCCCCTAGTCTTTTAAAGTAGATCCATCTTTCAAAGTTAAACTATTTGCAAAATTTATAGCAAATTCTGCCTCTTCTACATCAAATTTATAGTTCAGTTTCTTATTTTTTTAAGTCATCTAAATGCCTTTTTACATGCTAGATATTCCTTTCTTCCAGATATTTTTTTCCCACTTACAACCAACTTTGCATATGCAGTAGTCCTATCTACAGCCATTCAATTATCCTTGATTTCTAGCTTTTTAGCAGCTCTATAAATTTGTTTTCTTTTGGTTCTTCTTTAGTTGGTACTATAAGCTTTTAATCTATCTGTAGTTGCAAGTCCTAACTTAGTTGAGCATTGCAATATCTGCTTAGTATACTTTTTCTTGTACATTTACAAGTGGACTTACTATAGCTATTTGTCCTGCATCTGTATCTTTATAAGTAACTAAGCCATCTTTTTTTAATTGCTCACTAGCTTGGATATAACCATCGTAAGAGTTGCAGTAAATAGCAAGAACTCCCAAATCTAAATTATCTAAGATATTTATTTTTTTACATTCTTCTACAACCCTCTTAAATTCTTTTTTTGCCGATGCTGAAAGCCAAGATGGTGCGATTAAATCATCTCTATCAGCTTTCAATTTTTTTCTCTTGCTCTTTTTCTAGCTTGTATCTTTTCTTTTCCTATTTTTTTCCAGTACTTATATCTATTATTTTTTTCTGCTTCTGCTCATTTTATGCACCTCCTTAAATCTCCCATTTTGGCAATTTCTTGATTAAATAGAGGGAAGCGGTATCCAAAACCAAAGTCTAAAAACTTTTTGACTCCCCTCCCCTTTAAATTTTTTTATTAATTATTTTTGAATAACAAAGCTTTTTAATTTATTTTTATCTTCTTTACTTTTTGTTATAGACACTATGTATATAATTATGAGTCTTTTCTGATACCCATATGAGATTAGTGATGTCTAATGCTCTATCTTTATTATCCTCTAATTCTTCTATGTGATGCGATAGTGTCCCTTTAACTATCTTTCCATTAACTTCTAGTTCGTACATATCCAAACCATTTTGCTTGTAACTTACATAACTTCGTTAGTTGCTTCCATGCTTTGCTATGATAAAACTCTGCATTATCCTTATTACGATACTCTCTATCGTATATCTTATGTCTTTCTTTTGTACAACTACAAGTTTCTGTTATAACTATTTTTCTTTCCACATCTACTACAAACCTTCATCAGCATATTTACCTCCATGAAATAAAAAAACTCCCACAGTCGACGTATCGAGCACATCTAAGTGCAATGGGAGTATTGATATTGTGTTGGCGTGATATAATGGACTTCCACCATTAACCTCTTGCTTAAATAGCGAGTGCTCTAAGTATTGAGCTAATATCACATATGTTGTGAGGCTTTTTGTGTAGAGCCTCTAAACTACTGTACTATACCATAAAATAAAGGAGGTGATACTTAAATCACAATAAGGTTTTAAGAAAAATTTTAAGAAAAATACTTTAAGACAGTATCATCATAACACTTCTATAGTGACTTGACAATGACGTCGTTTTGACAGCTTTTTTGACACGATTTTTGACATTAAATTAATTTTTTTGAGTTTTAAAATGAATCTCTAAAGCACTTAGTATATTATTTCTAATTCTATAAGTAGTCCTTACTTCAACTCCGATTTTTATCAGCTATTTCTTCATAAGTTAGTTTATTGAAGTACCGCATTTCTATAAAACTATAGTCTTTATGATCTTCAACCATTTTTTTAAAGCGTTATCGATTCTAAATAATATTTCTTCATGTCTTGTAATGTCATTTAGAAGTCTTTCCTTAAGTTCCTCTATTCTCTCAAGTTCTGATTTTTACCATTACATAGCCACTTCCTGTTAATTTACCAATACTGTAACTCTTGGTTATCTGTGGATTTTTCTAATTCTTTTTAAATCATCTTTGATTTTTATCTACATATTTTTTTGTAGCTGTACAAAACATCCTCTATTTTTTCTAAATATAATCTTTTTGCTCCTGTGTTGCCATCAATTCACCTCATTCTATTATCTCTAATTGATTATAAATGTCACTAGGGATATTCCCTTTCCATTGAAAAACTATTTTTTTAAAATATATTCATTGTAAGCAACAGCTGTCCTATTTGCTCTTATCTTAGCTTGTGTTGCGAGTTCTACATCTGTATTTTTTTATAAGCTTCATAAGTTAATTTATCTGATTTATATGTTGCAATCATTGCTCTAGCAGTATCTTCAACTTTTTTTAATCTATCGTAACTTATGTTATCTATAGCTTTTTGATATTTATAATCAACTTTTTCAGTGAGAAAACTAAATCCATATACCATCAAAATCGATACAGTCATTCCCACTATTCCTATTATCAAATGTTTTTATTATTTTCATTTATTCCCTCCAATTTCATATTTAACGATTGGATTTTTCAACTTTCATGGGTATATCGCTATACAGATATGTTCCTGTCCACTCTATATACTTTCCATCATTTGTGAAAAAGAATATACCCATGTTATCATTTTCTCCATAACTTCCGTCTACATCTGGTAGCCAATCACTAGTATAATTGCCACTTGAATAATATTCACTATCTGGAGTTAAAAAAACTATTTAAACTAGATACTTTACCATCTACTGTGAATGAACCTACTATCCCTCCATTTTCAGTGAATAAAACTATATACCCAAATGGTTTTACAACAGGACACGGTAAATTAACTGCTTTTTCTCTCTGCCCATTAACCCAATATGTTCTACGAATTAGATTATATCTTTCTAAACTGTAATCTATATCATTTGGAGTAGGTTGATTTTTCTGCTAATTTACTTCCCAATCTTGCAGTTGATTGAATATCTACAGTAGACCCCATTTCTTCACACCCAGCAAATAACACAACCAAACATAATACCATTAATATTTTTTTCATCTTACATCTCTCCTTTATTTTTAATTTTTAAAAGCCCATCTACTCCAAAACTTGTATACTTATTAGCCAAATCTATAGTTTTTTTCTAGCAATTCAAAAATTATTTTTCAAACTTCTTCCTAACTTTTATAAAATTATCTATAATTTTTATCTTGTCTTTCTATAAGCGGTATAGTTATTGGGATATACTCAAAATCTAATCTAGATAATCTTTTAACTTTTTTTCTCCAACTGCTTTTATCATAAATATATTTGCCTTACTATGTCTTTATAGTTAAGATAAAATGTCATGTATTTTTAGGTTTACTGCATCTTCAAATTTTTTTCTTTTTAAAGTTAAAATAGCTACATTCCCATTTATTGCCACTGGGATATCGTCTTGATATAAAACGCATCTCCCAACATCTTCATAATCAAAATCTTCCAGATTTACTAATATTTGCCCTTTGTTAATTTTGTCAGCTCTATTGTAAGCTTCTCTATTAATTCTTGTTATTCCTTCTACAAAACAATCATATTTTTCTAGATATTTCTCCATAAAAAAATAGCTGGTTCTCCATTTTCTGTTATATCTTTTTTTGTAAAAAAATATCTTTTTTTAGACATAAATTTTACTTTAAAAAAATATCTGAAATTACTACCGTTGTGCATCCGAAAACAAAGTTAGCAATTTTGATTGTTTCTCTAATAAAAGTCATCTCGTTTTTTTGCATCTTTTCTTACTCCTAAATTTATTTTCATATTTTTTTCTACTATTGCTTTTTAGCCTTCTGATTTTTTTCTTATACTTCCCATTCTTATAGCTTTCTAATTTCTCTATATGCTTCTCAAAAATCCTGCTCTGTTAATCCACAAAGTAGCAACAGATTCACAGTAGCAGTTATTAAAGTCTAAAAGCTTCAGCTTTAAAATTATCCATGTTTTTAATTGTTGTAAAAGTGCTTGTTTCTCTAACTTCAGCTAGTAATTCTTTGCACTCTTCTTTTTACTTTCTCAAGCTGTGCTATCTCATTTTGCATAAGCTATTGATTCATAATCCATAAATTTATTTAAGTCTATGCTCATTATCTCACTTCCTTATTTGGTTTTCTAATCTTTCCACCAACTTTTTAATAGTTGATTTTCATATGAATTAATCAGCAATTTTATTATTTCTCTACTTTCAAAAGATGTAACATTAGTTTCTTCAATCAAATTTCCATCCTCATCATATAAAAGAAATTCGCTATATATGTCATTATTATCTATATTTTTCTCTAATAGTCTTGGCTCTATACAAACCTTTTTAAAACTTGATGATATAACTTTCTAAGCTCTTTATTTGCTAAATCATTCATTATCTCACTTCCTCCATCAGCTCTGGGTTTTCATAAATATTTCCAACTATTTCACAACCTTGTGCAACAACATCAATTAAATCAAAAGAATGCTCATCAAAATCTCCCTTAAACTCTGCTCTAAAAGCCTCCATTTTCAAATACAACTTTGTAATATCTTTCTCCAAAACTTTCAAAAAGAATATCTCCCTCATAAATTTCTTTTATTATTTTTTTATCTTTTTAACCCTGTATATTGCATAAGTTCAACATCATTAAATTTAGCGTCTCTTATACTTAACAAATGTCCAACTCTTTCAAGTAAATAAGTTACCTTTTTTTAGTTACATAATTAATTAATACGACTTCAAATATTGCTTTTCTATCTTTTTACCCAAGCTCTAAATTTAATCTCTTTCATCTTCATCCTCCACCCAATCAGCTACCTTTTTCAAGCTTTTTTTAAGTTCTCCAAATTTTATAATTCTACAACAAGCACAAGTATATCTTATAAGCTCCTCTTCCTCTTGTGTTCCATCTATTGCACTAACCTTTTTTTATCGATATCAACATATCCAATATAATATCCTTGTATTTTTTTCTCCACATTTTTTTACATATCCACATTTTCATCCTCCATAGCTTCTATTTTTTTGTTTTTAGTTCTTGTAAGCATTTATCACATAAACTCATTATAGTTCCACTATTTCCACTATCTTGTCTTATTAATAAAAAGATTACTTTCAATTTTACTACCACAACTATTACAAAAGTTCCCTAATTGTCTATAATTAATTTTTTTCTTTTTTTCTTTGCTATTTTTTTATTTATTATTTCGATCATTTTTATCCTCCTAATAAAATTTAAAAATATGTTCCATATACACTTTTGAATTTTCATCAATTATTTTTATTTTTCTCTTCTAAGTTAATAATATCATTTTCAAATTTTTCTTTTTTTAATTCTATAAAGTTATCAGTGATTTTTATTTTTGAACTTCCAAACTGGGTATAGTTATTAGAATATTTTTCAAAATCTGACTTAGATAATCTTTTTACTTTTTTTCTCCAACTGATTTTTTTGATAAATGTAATTTCTAATTGTATCTTTATAATTTAGAAAAAAATGATATGTACCTTAAATCAATAATACCTTTAAAAGCTATCTTTTTAATACTAAGATTGCAACATTACCATTTATTGCAGCAGGAATATTATTTTTGATACAAAGCACATCTTCCAACATCCTTATACTCAAAATCTTCTAAATTTACTAATATTTGTTCTTTTTCTATTTTTTTGTAGCTTTTTCATAGCTTTCATCATCTATTCTATTTATTATTTCTTGAGCAAAACAATCATATTTTCTTGAAATATCTCCATAAAAATATTGCATTCTTTTCCTCTGATGTTATATTTTTCTTAGTAAAAAAATATCTTTTTTTACTCATATACTTTATATCAAAAAAATATCAAATATCCTTACTTCTGCACTGCCTCGAATAGAGATAATAATTTCAATTGCTTCTCTGATGCAGTCATTGAACTCACGTATTTTTCTCTGACATCTTAATTTCCTTTCAAATTCTTTTACAAATAGATTTTTAGTCTTTTAATATTTCCCAATATATCTATATTGGCATTACATTCTTGAACTAAAAATAAATCTAATTCTAAGTTTTTTTGAACTCCGCTTATCCATAATTCAGAAGCCTTAGTATTTAAAGTATTTATATCAACTTCTTCTATTTCTTTTTCTTCCTGTAACTGTTGCCAATAACAATCATCTTCTAAAAATCCATCCATCTTCTAAAAATTTGTTTATCTAATTTACAGTCATATATTTCCCTATAAATTTTTGTTATTATTTTTTTCTTTATCTACAACTATAAACAAAATAGATATTCCAGTATCTGTGAAAGCGTTATCAATTCTATTTAATTCAGCTAAGTTATTTCCTATAAGTTTTCTGAATATTTCTTCAGTTCTCCTATAACCTACACCAGGAAACAAAATATAGAAACCAAATCTTTTTTTGTGTATTTTTAAAAGATTTTTAGAACAAATATATCATCAACACAACCTGACTTTTTTTCCATTCAAAGTCTTTTTGAATATTCTTTTTGCTCCTTTTTCTGAAAGGTCTTTAAATTTTTAAAGAAAATGGTGGATTCATTATTACACAATCCACAAGGAGATTTTTCATTTTCATATTCAAAGAAGCTTTTTACTTCTAACTCGCTATTTTTTTAAAGTTTTTGCCTAGCTGAATTAATAGAGTTTTTCCTGCACATCTACTCCGTGCAACATTCCTGGTTCAACAAATTGCTCTAGTTGTCCACTTCCAACAGCTCCATCAAATACTGTTATATTTTTCTTTGCTAATGTACTTTTTTTAAGTTTCCTAGCAACATACTTTCTTAATTCTATTCCTGTGATATATTCAGCTAGTTTTTTTACTAATTTCACGATTATTATGTTCTTTGAAACTCATTTTCCTCCTATCATTAACGATTTTTATCGACTGTTTCCAAAATTGAAATAGTCGTTATTCCTTAGTTTACAGAACTTCAATCTTAACTCCAGTTCTATCTTTATCAACTTCAAAACCTTTAAAAATTGGAATTATATTAGTAGAATCATCATCTTCTATGTAGCCATATTCTTGCATTAAGTCAAAAAAATTACCTGTGCTGCATTGATATAATCAAATCTCCTTTTACTATCTCTAATGAAATAAAGTTCAATTTTATAAGGCTTTTTCCTTACCTTTTCAGCATTTTTTTAGAAACTCATTTTTTTATTAACTAACCAATCTCCCTTAGACTCTTTTTATATATTTCTGTACTGTTTTAGAGTTTAAAAAGCATGGTTTTTTTCCATTTTTTTAAAGTCACAAACTGTTTACTGTTTTTTTAGAGCTTGGTGTATTCCCATTTATAAAAAAATCATTTAATTTTACTCCTTTTTATTTATTTCTAATTTCAATTTTTGAAAGCCTAGCATAGCCTTAAAAAAATCATTTTTAACTATGTGAGTGGTATAATTATATAGCTCACTCTTTTAATCTCTTAAATTCCTTGTTATTTTTAATTATTCCCAAAAATGATTTTTTTGCTTTTTGCTGTTTTTTTCTTTTTAGAATTCCAATCAAATTTAAAAAAACTTTAGTCATTCCTTTAATTCTATCTACGATTTTTGTCGGAGTTTCTAAAAATCTAAAAACTCTTTAAGTTCCACCATATCTAAATTCGTTGTGATTATGATAGGCTTAGATGCTCTGTATCTCGTATCTATAATAGAATAAATCTTTTCTTTTCCCCATTCGTCAGACACTTTCTCGCTTCCTAAGTCATCTATAAATAGCATGTCTGCTTCTTCTACTGCTTTTTAAAAGTGCAGTTTCTTGACTAAAATCATCTTTTTAAAGTTCTTAGATAGCTTCCTAGATTAAAAGCTTAAAACTGTGTAATTATGTGCTCTTAGATAGTTGCAAATACAATTAGCTAGAAACGTTTTTCCCTGTTCCTGCTCCTCCACAAAATAGCAATCCATCATTAATTTCTAAGATTTTATCGAAGTTTTTGAACGTATTTTTTTATTTTTTTAAATATAGTTCTTTTTCTTCTTTTGTATCTATTTTTTTGCATTGTTAAAAATGTCATTTCCATAGTTTCTGTCGATTATAGATAGCTTTTTAAACTTCTCTAGCCTAGCTTTTTATCTGTTCTTGCTTCTTACAACTACAGATATAGCTCACTGTTTGCCCGTTTTTCTAATTTTTTTCTAGTATTACATCTCCGCATTTCTCACACTTCCATGTGTTATAGTTTTTTTATTTCTTCTTTTGTTAGATCCTTTAAATCTTTTTATATCTTCTCCTATTTTTCTTTAGCACTCTAACCTCCTTTTTTTAGATATCATCGAATGTTAAATCATAATTTTTTCTTATGCTTTTTCTTTAGTAGCTTCTAATTTATATTTATCTCTAAGACAAGCTATAATCCAAGCATCTGCTTTTATTGTTTTTTTATCAGCATAACTAAAAAACTTCTTTAATTCTATCTAAGTCAGAACAATATTTAAGAACATTATCTATTTTTTTATATTTCTGCTTTTTTTATTAAAAAAATGGATCTCTTGTCTTATCACTCCAGCAACAACATTTTTCCTTGTTGTTGTTATTAATGTTATTATTATTAATATTATTCTTATTATTTGTTATTATTAGGGTATCGTTTACGTTACTAGTAGTGGTATCGTTTACGTTACTAGTAGTGGTATCGTTTACGTTACTAGTAGTGGTATCGTTTACGTTACTAGTAGTGGTATCGTTTACGTTACTAGTTATATAATACTTAGTAGCCTTTCCATGCTTTTTTTAAGCTTCTAATAAAAACCTAATTTTTTTCTAACTCTTGTATTGCTTTTAGCTACTTCATTTTTTTCTAACTATATTTAGATCTTCCATTAAAGAGTTATAAGCATATACAAAAAAATACTTTTTCCATCTTCATCTGTAAATTTAGAAATATTCTCTTTTTAAGTAAGAAATCTTAGCTCTATCTAGCATCAACATATATACAAAAAAATGTTGTAGTATTGATTATTCCATCCCTTCTTAGCCTAAAGAGGCTTTTTAGGGACTTGGTAAAAATGGCTCTTTTTCTTTCAAGTCCCTTCACCTCCTTTTCTTAATTTAAGATAACTATTAAAGACAGCATTATTACACTAAAAGATTAAACCAACTATAATTACACCTAATTCATCATTTTTTTAACTACTTCTTTCTTGTATAAATCTTCATAATAATCTGCAGCTTCTCTTAGATATTTAGAATTAAAATACATGCATTTTTCTGTATCTCTTTTTCTCTTTCAAGTTCATACTCAAGTCTGGCATTTTCATCCATTAGCTTCCTTAAGTTTTCTTCTGTTACCTCGACTTTGTTAAAAAGTAATATCCATGTATTTACTTTCTATTTTTTTCCTATTTCTTCTCCAATTTTCATGCTGTCCTCCACATAAGAATAAATATAGCTAAAGCTTCTATTATAGAAATTGCTCCTAGAATTGCTATAATAATGTCTCTATTATAAATTTCAGTCTCTTTTTCTAAAGAGAAATCATAATAATAATGTACTTTTACCTCTTAGCCAAGCTATTTCATCTTGAACTGTTCTAAAATTTTTTTATTTTTTTCCCTCTTCTTTAATGTCTTGTATCAATTCTTTAACTTCTTCTATTTTTTTACAATATCTTCAGTTTTTTTCAAATTTTATTTCCATAAAATCACCTATTTAAATGCTATCTCAAATGGCTCAATCCACGTTGAAATATAGTTTAGACAGTCTGTTAAATCTTTTTCTTTTTTTATGTCTTTATAACTTGCTACACCAAATCTATCCTTTAAATCTCTGTAAATAGCTTGATACATAAACTTATCTTTCCCAATCAAATCTACAGATAAATCAATTCTTTGACAAACTCTACGTTTAACAGCTTTTTGTAATTCTTAACTGTTCTCCACTATTAACTCTAATTTCGTTATCTACTTTATTCTCTACAACTGTTATTCTATTGTCCATTTCAACTAAACATTGTGCTTGTGCTAATAACTGTTGTGGCAATGTCATAGTTTTTTTGTGTTTCTTTTAAATCTAAAGTAAGTTTTTTACTAGTTGTCTTTGTATATCCCAACTTAGATCATCTGTGAATGTTTTTTTACTAACATTAAGTATCCACTTTCTGTAAATAAAACCATTTCATTCATTGATGGAGCAAACTCCCATAAATCCATTAAGGTCGCAGATAGCGACTTTGGAATTTCGTTTCTTTTTATGATAAAAAAAGTCTTCATTCTCTATCATTTTCTCTTTATTTCTGTTGAATTGCTCATTAATTCTTTTAACTTCTCTATTATGCACTTTTGCTATATCCCAAGCAGTTACAACTCTTAGCCCCTCATATTCCTTCACTTCAACTTGTGTATTATTTATAGTTATTAATTCATTCATTATTTTTTTCCATCCTATCACTCCATCTATAATAGCCTTAACTTCTTCCATAGCTTCATTTATAATTTTTTTAATTCTTCATAACTTATAAATTCTTCTTGCGTAGAAAAATGTAGATTATAGTATTCATTGTTTAAGTATCTATCCATTTCAGATTTAGTTAAATCTAAATTATCCAAATCAAATTCAAAGAAATCAAAATGTATATCTAAGTAGAAATAATCAATTTTTTTGTCGTTAGTGTAATACACCCATTCCAAATATCAACTTCATATTTTTTTCTAATTTATCGAATTTTCTTAAAATTTCTCTAAAATTATCTTTTGATGCTATATTTTTTTGTATAATTATCTATATGTCTTAAAAAAACTCTGCTGGCTCCATTTTAAATTCTTCTCTTACTGTGTTTGCTCCTATCATATTTCCACTTTTTTTACTCATTAAATAAAATTTTTAGCTGTATCGTCTTTTTCTTCAGTTTCTTCTATAAACTCTCCTGTTTCTGCATTTATGATATCTCCGTTGTTTTTCGATAACTTCAACATCTTTCAAATCTGTATTTTTTTATCATCAGAAATCTTAAAACTCTTATCATCTTTTTCTATGTTTTTCTAAAAAAATTCTACTGATAAAGGTAACCATTTAAGCATTTTTCTTAACTACTGTCTTATGTGCCATAGCTTCAAAATCTGTTTTCCAAAAGTTGCATTTCAAAAGTTTTTTTGAAAAATTTCTTTGCATGTGCTTCTATTTCTTCTTTTTGTCATATACTCAAATGCTCTTGTATCATCTTTCAGAATTGCTACACAATAGCAACCTAATAAATTTCCTTTATTTGCTAGATTAGGCTTGTGTATTAAGTTTCTATCTAGTCCGTAAGTTATTTCAAAATCATCGTTTTCATATACAGAATAAGCGTATATATCCTTTAACTGCCCACTTCTTCTTAATAGTTCTATCATTCCTTTGTATCCAATTTGGAATTGGCATTCTCTTCCGTATGGGATTAAATAACATTGCCCTAGAGTTCCCGGCTCTAATCCAAGTTGAGCAGATACCATTAATGCTCCCAACAAGCTCTCTTGGCTACATTGTGCTAATTTTTGGATTTTTGTCTAATTGTAGTTATAGCGATTCTAACGAATCTATCACTATTAATGTGCTTTGGCAATGCTGTTGCAAATTGTTTTGCTCCAGCTTGAATTACATCAAATATTGTTTTTCGGCTTCTTCTCTGCCACTGCTGTTTCCTTTGCTGCTGTTAAACTGTTTTTTTGCTACTGTCATTTTTATCTACTCTCCTTTATTATCTAACCATTAAAAAAATTTTGATATTTTTTTGATGTTTACTTTCCAATTCTTTATATTGTTCCATTAATTCTAAGTTTTCTTTTGCCATAGCCTCAAAATCAGGACTTTTCTTAGTTTGTATATTAAATTTTAATTTCCCAGCTACTCCTTTTTTTGAGTACCATTATTTATAAGTTCCAACATTATCTCTTCTTTTTAATAGATCCTGTTCTTTCTTTAAAGAATTAATTTCTTTACCTAATTCCTTAACTTTTTGCAGCTTTTTTTCTTCTAAATAATCAAACTCTATAACTTCATTATTTTCTATTTCTAATGCTTTTTTTGTTTTTAAATAATTCATGTAAGCATCTGAACCATCTGGCATTGGTGGTATTTGCTTTAGAATGTTCTCTTTGTAAAATTCTGTTGCTTTTTCTCTTATAAGAGCGATATCTTCTTCACTTCTTTCTATCTTAAAGTCTTTGTAATGGTTTCCACCAATCAAAACTGCTATATATGCAAACTTGTAACCTGTAAGCATTAAGTAATGCTGTACTTGTGCATAATAATATTGTGGAACTACATCTCCCTCCCAATCTTTATAGTTAAAAAGCATTTGTAGTTTTTTATCTCTAAAACTCCATGTTCTCCAGTATTTCTATCTTTTAGAACAGCATCTACATTAGCTATGAGAAAATCATCTACAACAGAGTAAGGGGCTTGGTATACATTAAATTCTCTATGCTTTTGAGCAAACACTTTCATTATTGTAGATTCGTGCATATGTCCCCAAAATGTAGCTTCGTTGCCCTCGAACTTAGATCCTTCCGTCTTGTCTATATAGACATCTATAATACTTTTTATACTTATTAACTCCCAATATTGCACCTATGTCACTTCCACCAATTCTCTTTTCTCTTAGAGTGTGCCAATCATCGTCATTAGCATATTCATAAACTTCGTTATTAGTTTCTAAAGATTCTTTAAATTCTTCTTTAGATATTTCTATAACTTCTGCTTTAGCAGTTGCTATAAAGCTCCTCTAACTCAGCTTTTTTTAATCTGCTATACCCAACTAACCCTAATCTTTTTGCCTCTTCTTTTAATTCCACTACTGTCATTTTTTTATCACTCCTTGAATTTTTTTAAATTTTTTTAATGTATAATTCAAGTAAATAGATTTTTTTACTATTTACTCTCAAAAAAACATCTAATGTCTTGCTTGGTCGGCTAAGTTAGATGTTTTTTTATTTTTTTCTTTTACTAATTCATTTGCCATTTCTTCTATAACTTCTTTAAAAGCTATTTTTTTACTACATCTTTTATAGCTTCTATATCTAATGCATTATTTCCTTTTTATATAGTTGTCTAGAGCCATTTTTTGGAATGTAATAACTCCAGTTTTTTTCCTTTTTTTATGCTAGAGCAACCAGCAATTTTATTTGCTTTAATCTGCTCTCTTACTGCTTGCACAGTGCAACCCATTAACTGTGCTGCTTCTGCTACTGAATAGCTATTTCCCATAGATCCTCCTTTTTTTAAAACATATTCTCAAAGTCATATAACTCTACATATTTTAAGTAAAGTCCGTAAATTACTTTAACTATCCATATAAGCTTATATTTCACTATATCTATAAGAGTTGCTTTCTTTTTCTTTCAGAAGCTCCATTATTGCTATTTCTTTTTTTGTCATATAAATTCCCTCCCACATCTCCAAAACTTGTATAATTGCTAGGGCTCTACTTATTTTTTTAAATCTTTTTATTTCTGGTCTACCATAGTATTTATCTAGTATTGTATTTTTTTAATTAGCATTTTCACCCCTCCTATCCTATTTTTTTCCATGTTTTCTTTATTTTAAAAATATATGCACAATTTAACCCTGTATTTTTTTAAGTAATCTTCTTTCAAATTTGCATAGATATTTTTGCTATTTCTTTAAGGTTAAACGGTGCTTTAAATGTTAGTCCTACTCTATTTTTTTGTTATTAGCGTCTACTATTACTATTTCTTTAACATCTGTATTTTTCAAATAAATCTTTCATTCTTTTTAAGTTCAAAATTATGTTTGTATCTTAATACTTCAGCTACTGTTTTTTAATTCTTTTCTTTTTATTTCTCTTTCTAATAATGTTTGTAATTTTATTTTTTTCATTTTTTTCTCCTCCTTAATCTTCAAAATAATAAATTCTTTCAGCAGTTTTGTTATCCCAAGAGGCTTTTTGTAATTGCTCTCATTCCTAAGATTCCAATAAAAATAATTATCTAACCAATCTATATCTACATCTAATAAGTACCCCCATTCTGAGGCTTTTTGAACAGTTTCCAGTATAGGTAAAATAAATATTTTTCTTTTTTTCTTTCGTTGTATTGTTCAATGTTATATTTAACTCTTTTAATTAAATCTTTGTGTACTATAGTTTTTTTCCATATCTTCTTGATTTACTATTATTCTTTTGTGTATTCTCATATAATCCTCCCTTAAATTTAAGCAATCATCATTTTATACATTTGATAAAAGCATTCCTAATGCTCTATCTTTTTAGTTCATGTTTACTTTTTTTCCAGAATGGCATTATTCTTTTTCATACCATTCTTTCGCTAGGCTTCTATCACAGAAGTGTTTCCAGTCTACTCCTAGAAAGTCTAATTGTTGTCTATCTTTAAGCTCTAATAATCCAAATATTAATTTTGATTCAGCATCTTTAAAATATAAGTCTTTCATTTTGCCCTCCCTAAAATTTAAATTTGTTACCTATTAGGATACGGTTTTTTTGCAAAAAAATAGGCGTTGGATCATCTATCTTTAAAACTTCCATAATCTTAAAAAAATTTCGTCAGAATTGAACACTCTTGAATTTAATTTATTGTTGAAAGTTTTTAGTAGACATTCCTATAGCACTAGCTTGTGCTTTTTTTGTAGAGTACCCATTTTTCTACAAATTTTTCCCATTAATTTGTTTATGTTTACCATAAAAAAACCTCCTTTCATACATTTTTTTACTTTGTTACCTTTTAGGTTACATTAATAATAACATTTATTTTTTTCTTTGTCAACACCTAATAGGAAATTTTTTTATTTTTTTAGAAAAAAAGGTTGCTTTTTTTAGGTAAAAAAATAGTTTATAATAAAGAAAAAAATTAGGAGGTAAAATTTATGGAAAATAAAATGTCTAGGAAAAAGATTCCACCAACTAAACAAGAAATAGAATTAGCTAATAGATTGAGAAGTAAAAGATTAGAAAATAATCTATCTCTACAATATGTAGCAGAAAAAAATTAGGAGTATCTAAAGTGACTATTTCAAGGTACGAAACACTAGATATAACTAATATCCCAAGTGATAAAATAGAAGGGATGGCTAAACTTTATAATACAACCCCAGCATTTTTTTAATGGGCTGGGAAACAAAAAGAAAAAAAGAAAATATTAATATAGAAACTGTAACTACAGACTATATGATGATTCCACTATACAGCTCTATAAGTGCAGGATATGGAACTTCTGCATCTGAGTTTATAGAAATGATCCCAGTTTTTAATTTAAAGAAAAAAATGGGTCAGAGTATTTTGCGGTTAAAGTTGAAGGAGATAGTATGGAGCCAAAGATTCCGAATGGCTCTACTATCATAATAAAAAAAGATATAGCTATAGAAAACGGAGAAATAGGAGCTTTTTGCTTAAATGATGAAAATTTTGTTAAGCAGAAAAAAATTAATAAAAGATAAACTTGTTCTTCATTCTTTCAACCTAGCATATGATGATAAGTTGGTTGGTGAGTATGATGAGTTTAAAGAATATGGTAAAAGTTGTGAAGGTAATGATAGATCTATAATGGATCTATCTTACTTTAATATAAAAAAAGGGAGATGAGGGTTTATGACTGTTGATGAATTAAAAAGTTTTGCAAAAAGTAAAGGGATAATACTTCCGCCATTGCAAAGCAAAAAAATACTTAAATTTAGTAAGTACACAACTTACTAATGATGAGGAGTTGCTATTCTTTTTGCCAAGCAAATGAGGGGAAAAATGACGGTGCTTTAATGGTTACGTCTAAAAGAGTTGCATTTTTAATTATTAAATTGTTTGGTGGAGTAAGTGCTGTATCTGTAGATATTTCTAAAATTAATAGTGTTTCTAAGAAAAAAAGGTGCTTTGATGGGAGAGTTGGAAATATGGGACAATTCTGGAAAAAGTATTATATAGTATGCCTTCTGCACACACAGATATGGCAGAAAATGCAATAAATGAGGCTAAAAGCTAAATTAAATGCTCCAGCTTCTACAACTGTTATAAATCAAATTAGTGGAGCGGATGAAATACTGAAATATAAGACTTTATTGGATCAAGGAATAATTACAGCAGAGGAGTTCGAGAAAAAAAGAAAAAAAGAGTTATTAGGACTTTAAAAAAATAAAAAAATACCCCAGCAGTGCATTGCGACTGCACTAAAGGGAGCTAAAAGAGTGTGTTCTCTTTTGTTTCGTAATTAGATTATAACACACTCTGTTTTATTATGCAATTTTTTTAAAAAAAGGAGTGTGATTTTTTTATGCGGAGAGAAAACAGCACAGGTACAATTTATAAGATTAAAGATAGAAAGCTTAGAAAAGCCTTTTTAAAGTTATAGTTGTAACGGGCTATAGTTTGAATACAGGGAATCCCATTCGTAAGGTCCCTAGGATACTATGCCAAAAGCTTCTGAGGCTAATGAAGCTTTGGCTAACTATGTAAAGAATAAAAGATACTTATGATTTGAAAAAGATTAACAGTAAAAGATATATTTGAGAGATGGTGGGCTATTCATGAGCCAAAAAAATAAAACCAAATACAATAGAGCATTATCAAGTATCTTACAATAGATATATTTCAAAAAAATAAAAGATAGAGTTTTTTTCAGAATTAAAAACAATAGATCTTCAAGATTTTTTTGATAAAAGAAATCAGAACTTGGTCATCTCAATATCATGCAAAAAGTGGTATTAAGAGGCATGTATAAATATGCTCTGAAGTATGAAATAGTTGACAAAGACTATTCTGCATTAGTAGAGTTAATAAAAAGAGAAAGAGTTATCACTAGAAAAAAATATTTACAGAAAATGAGAGGAAATATTGTTTTAATTTAGATAATAAAATATGTAAAAGTACTATGTGTTTTAATATACACAGGATTAAGAATAGAGGAGTTCTTATCTTTAAGAAGAAGATATTGAAAATAATTTTTATCTTTTTAAAACAATCAAAAAAACATCAGCAGGAGTTAGAGCTATCCCAATTCACAATAAAATAAGAAATATTGTAGATTCATTTCTGAATGAGAATATGGAATTTCTATTTACTTGGAAAGGGATGAATAAAAAAAGCTAACTATGACACATTTAGAATGAATTTTTAAAAAAAGTTATGGATGAGTTAAGAATGGAGCATACAATTCATGACACTCGTCATACTTTTGCAAGTATGTTAAATAAAGCTGGTGCAAATGATGTAGTAATATCAAATTTAGCAGGACATGAAGATAAAGAATTCACTAAGAAAATTTATACTCATACTGAGTTGGATGAATTGGAACAAGCAATAAAACTTTTTACAATAAAATAACACCACAATCATATCTACTGAAATGAAAATAGTGGTGTAAATTGTAGTGTACATAGAATTATAATTTTTATAGTTTTTTTCACGGGTTTAGCAACTTTTTTTAAAAACTCTAAAAAGTACATTAAAAAGCTAATTTATAGATGATTTGCATTAATTTAACTTAGAAAATCAATGTAATAATAAATGGTGTTGATAGGAGAATTTTTCTATCAATACCATTTTTTTGATAAAAAAATTGAGACAATTAAAAATTGATGATACAAATACCTTTTTGTAAAAAAATATCTAACAATAGTTATAGAATAATGCTATAATGTAAAAAAATATTAGGAGAACTAAAGTGGAAAAAAATATATTCGGTATCAGAGTTTAATAGAATGGTAAAAAGTTATATAGATGACATTGATGATTTCCAAGACTTTTTATATTGAAGGAGAAATTTCAAATATAACTTACTATAAAAGTGGACACTTATATTTTTTTCAGTAAAAGATAGTAAATCACAAATTAAAATGTGCTGCTTTTTAATTATAAAATGAAAAAGAATTCCTGAAGATTTAAAAAGAGGGGATGCAATCAAATTATTTGGAGATGTTGGCTTTCTATGAAGTTAAAGGAGAATTCCAAGTTTTAGTTAGACATATAGAAAAACAAAATGCTTTTAGGAGCTTTTATTTGCAAAACTTGAAAAAGTAAAAAGAAAAAAATGGCTGAAAAAAAGGTTATTTTGATGAAAGTCATAAAAAAAGGAATTACCTAGATTTCCAAAAATATTGGAGTTGTTACAGCTTTGACAGGAGCTGCACTTCAAGATATTATAAAGACAACAAGAAAAAGATTTAATTCAATAAATATTTATGTATATCCAGCTAAGGTACAAGGGCTTGGAGCAGAACAAGAAATAATTAAAGGAATTGAAACTTTAAATAAAAATAGAAGAAATAGATTTGATTATTGCTGGTAGAGGTGGGGGAAGTATAGAAGACTTATGGGCTTTTAATGAAGAAGAAGTTGCTATGGCATTTTTTTCAATTCAGAAAAACCTATAATATCAGCTGTAGGACATGAGATAGATTTTTCTTTTATCTGACTTGACAGCTGATAAAAAGAGCAGCTACTCCTACTCAGGCGATAGAATTATCAGTTCCTGAAAAAGAGAGTCTTATAAAAATCATTAGATGATAAAAAAATATACTTGACCAAGTTATTGAAGTCTTATCTTGAAGATATGAAAAGAGAGTTATCAATAAGAATGGATAATTATCATTTAAAGAATTTTTCCTAGCACTATTAATAACTATAGAGAACTTATAGTTGAGAAGGAAGAAATTTTAACAAAAATCTATAAAAGATTTCTTAGAACAAAAAAAGACATCTTTTTGAAGTTAAGATAGATAAAGTTTCAGTTTTAAATCCAATAAATACTCTTAAAAGAGGATATAGTGTCAGTCAAGTTAAAAAAATAAAAGAATAGATGTTTTAGAAGATGTAGAAGTCAATGATGAAATGACAACTATCTTAAAGAATGGTAGATTAATAAGTATTGTTAAGGAGAAAATTTATGAAAAAAATAATGATTAGTTTATTTATATTAGTTTCTATGTTAGGTTTTGCTGAAGGAGAAAAACGAAGGATCAGCTATAAGAGAAGTACCTATAATAGAAAAACCAAGGAGCACAAACAGAAAAGTACAGGAGCTGTTTCAAATGGTGGTGGAGAAAGCCAAACTCCTGATGATGGTGGAGAAACTGTAGAAAATCCTGAAACTCCAAAGGAAGCAACAGGAGTTAGAGAATACAGACCACAAAGCTTTAATTCAACTTGATGAACAAATGAAAAAAAGGAACTCGTAGTTCTATAATTCAGTTAAATGCTAAATATGAACAAGAATTGAATGCTTATTTGAAATCTGTTTCTTATAACAGTGATGTAATATTCTATTTAGCAAATGAATATATGATGCTTAATAACTATAGTAGAGCTAATAAGATTTTCTTAAAAAGACAATAAAGATTTTAAAAAATGTTTTTTGGAGCAGCTACTACATATAGATTTATGGGACAACATAGAAATGCTATTGATAAATATAGTCAAGCTATATCAATGAATTCAGGTTTTGCAGAATCATATTTAGGTAGAGGACTTTCATATAGAAATTTAGATGAATATGATAATGCTGTTAGTGATCTAAAAACATATCTTTCTAAAACAGGAGCTCATGATGGTTATGTAGCTTTTAGCAGATGTGTACTTTAAAATGGGAAAAAAATAAAGAGGCTTATGCAATTGCTAGCCAAGGTATAGCTAAGTATGGAAACTCAGGAATATTAAAAAGTTCTAGCTAACAATATCTTAAAAAAAATAAAATAGACTAACAGATTAAAAAGTTGGGGTGAGATTATGAATTATGATTTTATTACAATAAATGATGATATATATCCTGAATGTCTAAAAAGAAATTTCTGATCCTCCTGAAAAATTATATTATAAAGGAACTTAGAATTATTAAAATCTGAAAAGAATGATAGCTGTAGTAGGAACAAGAAATCCAAGTTCTTATGGGAAATTGTGTTGTGAATATATGATTAAAAAAAATGAGTAAAGCTGATATAACAATAGTTAGTGGTTTTGCAAAAGGAATTGATAGTATAGCACATAAAACTTCTCTAATTACAGGAACTAAAAACAATAGCAGTTATTGCTTCAGGACTTGACATAGTCTATCCTGCCTCAAATCTTAGTTTATATAAAGGAAATAGAAGAAAAAGGACTTATTTTAAGTGAATATGAAGCTGGAACTAAGCCTTTTTAAAGGAAATTTTTCCACGAAGAAATAGAATAATAGCAGGGCTTATCAAAAAGGAGTTATAATAGTTGAAAGTAAAGATAGAGGAGGTAGTTTAATTACTGCTGATTTAGCACTGGAATATAATAGAGATGTCTATGCTGTTCCAGGTGATATTTTTTCTCTGAATATTCAAAAGGTTGTAATTATCTTATAAGAGATGCAAAAGCAAAAATCTCTTTCTAATATTAAAGAATTACTGGAAGACTATAATTGGGAAATAAAAAGAAGAAGCTAAACTAAAAAGTTAGTAAAAAAATCAACAGTTAATTTTTAGATAGCTTATCTTCAGAAAAGAGTCTTGATAAAATACTTGAAGAAACAAAAAAATAGACCAAACAGAAATATTGTCTGAGTTAATAAATTTAGAGATAATGGGACTTATTAAAAGTATTGCAGGAGGAAGATATAAAAAAAATCTTGTAAATACTATAATTAATTGTTATAATTCACTGTAAAATAAATTTTTTTAAATACGAGGTGTTAGAATTGGCTAGAAAAGTTGGATAAGAATAAATTAGTAATAGTTGAATCACCAGCTAAAGCTAAAACAATAGAGAAAAATTTTAGGTTCTTCATATAAGGTAATCTCGTCTTATGGACATATAATAGATTTACCTAAGACTAAAATTGGTGTTGATGTAAAAGATAATTTTAAACCATCTTATCTTACTATTAAGGGTAAAGGTGAAGTCATAAAGAAATTAAAAAGAAGCTGCAAAAAAAGCTGATGAAATATATCTTGCATCCGACCCTGATAGAGAAGGAGAATCTATAGCTTGGCATATAGCTAATACTCTAAAAGCTAGATCATAATGAAAAAAATAGAATAGAATTTAATGAAATAACTGAAAAAAAGCAATAAAAAGAAGCAGTAAAAAAATCCTAGAAAAAAATTAATATATCTAGAGTTAATTCTCAACAAGCTAGAAGAATTTTAGACAGACTAGTAGGTTATGAAATAAGTCCTTTTTATGGAAACTTATTTCTCCAAATACAAGTGCTGGAAGAGTTCAATCAGTGGCATTAAAAATTATATGTGAATTAGAAGATAAAATTAAGAGTTTTGTTCCCTGAAAAAAATATTGGGATGTAAAAAGGTATCTTTGATGATAAATACAATCTAAATTTATATAAAATTGATGATAAGAAAAATTGATAAATTAAAAAGATGAAAAATTACTTGAAAGAGTAAAAAAAGATTTAAAAAAAGAAATACGAAGTTGTTTCATCTAAGGTAAGTAATAAAATTAAAAATCCACCATTACCTTTAAAAAAACTAGTACTTTACAACAGTTAGCCTCTTCATATTTAGGTTTTTTTCTGCAAGTAAAACTATGATGGTGGCTCAAAAAAAGTTATATGAAGGTATAAGTATAAATGGAGAACATAAAGGGCTTATCACATATATGAGAACTGACTCTACTAGAATTTCTGAAGAAGCTAAAAGAAATGGCAAGAAAAATATATAACTAAGGAATATGGTAAAGAATATTTAGGTTCAGCAAGTCCCAAAAACAAAAAGAATGATAAGAATGTTCAAGATGCCCATGAAGGAGTTAGACCAACTGATATCAATTTAACTCCTCAAAAGATAATGGAATTTTTTTAGATAAAGATCAATTTAAGTTATATAATTTAATTTGGCAAAGATTTTTAATATCTCAACTTGCTGCTATGAAATATGAGCAATTTGAATATATCTTTAGAAAAAGATAAGATACAATATAGAGGAAGCATTAATAAAATAATTTTTTTGATGGTTACTATAAGGTATTTAAAGAAGAAGAAGATTTACCTATAGGAGATTTCCCTGAAATAAAAGAAGGAGATAAATTTACTCTTGATAAATTAGATATCAAAGAAGACTATACTAAAACCTCCTGCAAGACTTACAGAATCTTCTTTAGTTAAGACACTTGAATCAGAAGGAATTGGTAGACCATCTACTTATGCAAGTATCATAGATACTTTTAAAAAGAGAGAATATGTTGAATTACAAAAATAAAAAGTTTTGTTCCAACAGAGATAGGTTATGAAGTTAAGACACAACTTGATAAATTCTTTTCCTAATATAATGAATATTAAATTTACAGCTAAACTAGAAGATGAACTAGATGAAGTTGATAGTGGTGATAAAGACTGGATAGATTTATTAAAAACTTTCTATACTGAATTACAAAAAAATATGAAGAAAAAAATGTAAGGCTAGTGTGGAAAAAGAATTAGAAAAAAATTGGTTGAATCTGATATTATTGGTAAAGATGGAAAACCTTTAATAATGAAAAATTGGAAGATTTCGGAAGATACCTTACTTCACAAGATGAAGATAGTAAAGAAAAATATTTCTTTAAAAAGGTATTGAAATTTCTCTTGAAGAGATCAAAAAGTGGGAAGATTTATGTTAAAGATAAAAATCGAAGAACTATTGAAAGAAAGAAAAGAGGAGAAAAAGACAGATATAATTTTGGAAAAATGGAGCTAGATTAATTCTTAAATATGGAAGATTTGGAGCTTATTTAGAAAGTGAAAAAAATTTAAAGAAGATAATGTTAGAAAGACTATTCCAAAAAGATATCAAAACTAAGATTGAAAAACAATACTATAAAAAGAGAAAAATGGTATTTTATGTTTAAAAGAAATTTTTTTGAAAAAGATAGAAGCAGAAAAATGCAGCGATCTTGAAGAAAGCTGGAAAGTGTGAAAAATGTGGTAAACCATTTGAAATAAAAAAATGGAAGATGGGGTAAATTCTTTAGCATGTACTGGCTATCCTGAATGTAAGAATATAAAGAAGATAGAAAAGAAATAAAAGGGGGCATTAGCCCCTTTTTTTAGAAGGATATGGAGGATATATGGAAAAGGAAGTTATAGTTGTAGGAGCTGGACTTGCAGGTTCAGAAGCAGCCTATCAACTAGCTAAAAGAGGAATAAAAAGTAAAACTATATGAAATGAAGGCTAAACAAAAGACTCCAGCTCATTCAAAAGACTATTATTCTGAATTAGTTTGTAGTAATTCTTTGGGAAGTGACAGCTTGGAAAATGCCTCTGGACTTATGAAAGAAGAATTAAGAATTCTAGGTTCAATGTTAATTGAAGTGGCTGATAGAAACAGAGTTCCAGCAGGACAAGCATTAGCAGTTGACAGAGATGGCTTTTTCAGAAGAAATTACTAAAAATCTTAAAAAAATATGGAAAAATATAGAAATAATAGAAGAAGAGTTTACAGAAATTCCTGAGGATAAAATTGTAATTATAGCAAGTGACCTTTAACTTCAGATAAACTTTTTGAAAAAAAATAAGTGAAATTACAGGTGAAGAAAGTCTATATTTCTATGATGCAGCTGCACCTATTGTAACTTTTTGAAAGTATCAATATGGACATAGCATATTTTCAATCAAGATATGGTAAAGGTGATGGAGAATATATAAACTGTCCTATGAATAAGGAAGAATACTATAATTTCTATAATGAACTTATAAAAGCTGAAAGAGCAGAACTTAAAGAAATTTTGAAAAAAAGAAAAAAACTATTTGATGCTTGTATGCCTATTGAAAAAAATTGCAATGAGTGGAGAAAAAAACTATGACTTTTTGATCCTTTAAAACCAAAGGGACTTATAAATCCAAAAAAACAGATAAAATGGATTATGCAGTTGTTCAATTAAGACAAGATGACAAAGAAGGAAAGTTATATAATATAGTTGGTTTCCAAACTAATCTAAAATTTGGAGAACAAAAAAAGAGTTTTTTCTATGATACCAGGTTTAGAAAATGCAGAGTTTGTAAGATATGGAGTAATGCATAGAAATACTTTTTATCAATTCAACTAAACTTTTTGGATAAGACTTTAAAATTAAAAAAAATAAAGATAATATTTATTTTGCAGGACAAATAACAGGTGGAGAAGGTTATGTAACTGCGATAGCTACTGGAATGTATGCTGCAATCAATGTTGCTAATAGATTGAATGGTGAGAAAGAATTTGTCTTAGAGGATATCTCAGAAATAGGGGCAATAGTAAAACTATATAACTGAAGAAAAAGAAAAAAAATTTCAACCTATGGGAGCAAATTTTGGAATAATAAGAAGTTTAGATGAAAATATCAGAGATAAAAAGAAAAAGTATAGAAGACTTTCACAAAGAGCTATTGAATATTTAAAAAAATCTATAAAAAGGTGTATAATAAGAATGATTGAAAAAAATCTATAAAGAATTTTATTTATTATTTAGAGTTCGAAGAAAATAAAAAAAGCATAATACAGTTATATCTATAAGAAAAGATTTGAATCAATTTTTTTAATTTATTTGAATGAACATGATATAATTGATTTTTAATAAGTTAGATGAGCTTTTTAATAAAAGAATATTTCACTAAATTGAAAAACAGAAGAAATATCAGCATCTACATTTAATAGAAGACTATCTTCTATTAAAAAAATTCTATAAGTATCTTGTTGATAAGGGACTAAAGGAAAAAGGCTCTGAGATATTGATAGAAAGTGAAAAGAATGATGAGAAAAAAAGATTGAATATCTAAGTCCTGAAGAAATTAATCTTGTAAGAGCTACAATGCAAGGAGAAAATTTCAATATTCTAAGAGATAGACTTATGTTTGAACTTCTTTATTCAAGTGGTATGACTGTTGCAGAATTACTTTCATTAGGTGAAGTAAATTTCAATTTAGAAAAAAAGAGAAATCTATATTTTTAAAAAAAATAAGCTTTCAAAAAAACTATGTATTTTAGTGAAACTTGTAAGGAGTTTTATATAAAGTTTTTTAAACAGTAAAAAAAGAAAAAAATTTAAAGAAGATTATAATCCTAATATTATTTTTCACTAATAATTCTAATGAAAGATTAACAGATCGTTCTGTTAGAAGGCTTATTAATAAATATGGCGAAATGGCTAATTTAAACAAGGAAATTAGTCCATATACTTTAAGACATTCTTTTTGTATCTATATGTTAAAAAAAATGGAATGCCAAAAGAATATCTTGCAAGACTTCTAGATTTAAAAAGTTGTAGGGCTCTTAGATGTGTACGAAGGGCTTTGTTAGGAAGGAGATTTTTATGACGAAAAAAATGTGTAGGTTGTGGAATAGAATTACAAAAATACTGATAAGGATTTGCAAGGATATACACCCGAAAATCTATTGACAGTAAAGAAGATACGTATTGCCAAAGATGTTTTCAACTAAAGCACTATGGTAAATATTCAACAAATAAAATGACAAGAGAAGACTATAAAAAAAGAAGTTGGAAAAACTTTTTAGATGATGTTAAGCTAGTGATAGCAGTTTTTTTGATATTATTGACTTTGAAGGTTCATTTGATGTTGAAATTTTAGATATCTTAAGAGAAAAAAAGATTCTATTGTTGTTGTAAATAAGCTTGATTTAATACCTGATGAAAAAAACATCCATCAGAAGTTGCAAATTGGGTAAAAGACAGACTTGCAGAAGAAAGTATCGCTCCTTTAGACATAGCTATAGTTAGTACAAAAAAATGGTTATGGTGTAAATGGAATTTTTCAAGAAAATAAAACATTTCTATCCTGATGGAGTTAATGCTATGGTTATAGGGTGTTACTAATGTTGGTAAATCTAGTGTTATTAACAGACTTTTAGGAAAGAGAATAGCTACAGTATCTAAGTATCCAGGTACTACAATAAAAAAATACTTTAAATATGATACCATTTACAAATATAGGTCTATATGATACTCCAGGTTTAATCCCAGAAGGAAGAGCTTCAGATTTATTATGTGACAGCTGTGCTCAAAAAGATTATTCCAGCTGGAGAAATTTCAAGAAAAACATTTAAAGCTAAGTATGATAGAATAATAATGATAGATAATTTAGTAAAAAAATTAGAGTTTTAAATGATGAAGAAGTAAAACCTATATTTGCTATCTATGCAGCAAAAAGATGTTAAATTCCATGAAACAACAATAGAAAGAGCTAAGGAACTTGAAGAAGGAAACTTCTTTGATATACCTTGTGAATGTTGTAGAGATGAATATAATAAGCATAAAAAAAGATTACTAAAACTTTAACAATTAAGACAGGAGAGGAGCTAGTATTTAAAGGTTTAGGTTGGGTCTCAGTTAAAAGATGACCTTTTAAAGATAGAAGTTACTTTAGCAGAAGAAATAGAAATCTCTATCAGAAAAAGCCTTTATAAAAACCTAGAAGATAGTATGAAAAATAAAAAAAGAAGAAAAAAATCTTTATTTGAAAAAAATATCAACACTTTCTTTTTTTAACATTAATACCTTTTTGTTATTTTTTTCTAATATATCTTTTTAACTTCATTATTTAGAGAAACAAATGATGAAGTTGAATTACCAAAAAAATAATGATAAAAAGATATTAAAAAAATGTAAGAATAGCTATTGATGAATATTATAGAGCCACTGGAACTTTTTCCTAATTTAGAATTGGTAAATACAGATGAAAAAGCTAGAACAAATCTTTTTTGAACAAGATGGCGAAAGAATATATTTTAAAGACTTTTTGAAGGAAAATTCAATGCCTTCAACACCAAGTTATAAGGATCTACCTAAAACAAATAAAGTTACAATAGTTACAAATTTTAGAAAACCAACAAACGATGGTGGTTGGAACTATAATATAAAAAAACTGGTGAAATACATGCAAATCTCCCTGAAAATTTCTTTTGGACAGGGAATAGATTGGAATAGTTACTAAGAATAAGGGAGGATTAAATGGGGATATTTGATAAACTTTTTAGAAGAAACAAAAAAATGTAGAGACAGAAGAAGTAGAAAAAGTTGAAGAGAAAAAAAGAAGAAATAAAGGAAGAAGTAAAAAGTAGAAAGTACAGAAAATACAGAGAATATAGAAAAAGTAGAAAATGAAGTTGTAGAAGAAGTTACTAAGGTTGAAGAACCTGTAAAAGTAAATATTTCTCAAAGATTGACAAAAAGTAAGGAAGGTTTCTTTTCTAAATTAAAAAAATATTTACTTCAAAGAGTAAAATTGACGATTCTATCTATGAAGAACTTGAAGATTTATTGATACAATCTGATGTTGGACTTGGTATGACAACAAATTTAATAAATGATCTTGAAAAAGAAAGTCAAAGCTAATAAAAATTTCTGAAACATCAGAAGTTTATGAAATCTTAAAAAGACTTTAATGTCAGAATTCTTATTATCTCAAGATAGTAAAGTTCATTTAAAAGATAATAGAATAAATGTAATTTTAATTGTGGGAGTAAATGGAGTAGGAAAAAAACTACAACTATTGGAAAACTTGCATTAAAAATACAAGAAAGCTTGGAAAAAGTTCTTTTAGGAGCAGGGGATACATTTAGAGCAGCAGCAGTTGAACAACTTGAAGAATGGGCAAGAAGAGCAGATGTTGATATAGTTAAAGGAAGAGAAGGAGCAGATCCTGCATCTGTTGTATATGATACTTTAAGTAAAGCAGAAGCAACAAAAAGCAGATGTTGTTATAATAGATACTGCTGGAAGATTACATAATAAAAGCTAATCTTATGAGAGAGCTTGAAAAAAATAAATAATATCATCAAAAAAAGAAAATTGGTGAACAAGAATATGAGTCTTTATTAGTTATTGATGGAACTACAGGGCAAAATGGATTAAATCAAGCAAAAAGAATTTAACTCAGTTACTGATTTAACAGGTTTCATTGTTACTAAACTTGATGGAACAGCTAAAGGTGGAATAGTATTTTTCTGTTTCTGAAGAATTAAAAAAACCTATTAAATTTATAGGTCTTGGTGAAAAAAATAGAAGATTTAATTGAATTTAATGCTAAAAGACTTTGTTGAAGCTATATTTAATTAAAAAATAATGGTGTTGATGAAAAATTCATCAGCACCATTTTTTTAAATCATTAGTTTGCAGGTGTAGCAGTTGCATTTAAGGCTTCTTCAGGAACAGTAATTTCTTTTTATGTTATTGACATTAGAGAAAGCTGAGTCTACTGTCATTCTTACATCTTGACCTTGAATATTAGTATCAAAAAGCTACAACTGAAGATTTTTGTATCATAAGTTTCTTTTATCTACTACATATTCTAAAGTAACATTATCAACATTTAAATCTAGGTTTTGTCCAGCCATATTTACTTTAGAGTTTTTGCTTCTTTATAGCTTCCTTAAGGAAATCAGTATCTTTAGTAACAGAAATAATATAGTTTCCACCTTCTTCTTTAATATTAACTTTATCTAAGTTATTTTTTTAAGAACTTCATAAGTTTCATCTTCACTATTTACCATATTTTTTTAAATTGATTGCTAACATCTTCAGGAAGAGCTTGTTTTATCCAACTGTTGTCCACAGGATTTTTGAATATACATAATATCATCTTTTATAAAAAGAATTTAATTTTACATTTTGATCTTTTAATATCCATAGACATTTTTCATAGCAATAGGTTCTAATGTAATAGAGACGTCCATTGTAAGTTCCATAGGGTTGACCACTCTTTTTAGGTTCCATTTTAAGATTAATTAACATATCTGCACTTTTTAATATTCTTATATGCTTCTGCAGATTTTTTTGAAGAACTTCTTCCTTATTGATTTTAGTATCCTCCTTGTTACCACAAGCAACAACAAAAAAATACAGCAAATACAGTTAAAACAGTAAACAGAATTTTTCTTTAAAGATTTTTTTCATTTTTCTTTTCTCCTTTTTTTATTTTAATTAATTATTTGAATTTAAAGCTTCTTCAGGAACAGTAATTTCTCCAACACTATTAATATTAGATAGAGTATTAGTTGTCGTTACTTTTAACATCTTGCTCATCAAGTTTTGCTTCAAAAAGATAAAGATAAAACTTTTGGGAAATAAGTTTCTTTATCAATTACATATTCCCAAAGTAACATTATCAGGGATTAAAAATCTGGACTTTTGTCCTACGATAGAATTCATTTGTTCTTTTAGAGATTCTTTAATAAAAATCAGAATTTTTTTAGGAACAGTAATAATATAGTTTCCATCTTTTTTTCTTTAATATCAACTTTATCTAAATGATCTTTTAACATATTATAAATTTCAGTAGAAGTATCTAGTGCATTTTTAAATTGTTCAATAGCTTTCAAAAGTAGCTTCCTGTTTTTTTCCCAAGTATTATTTATAGGATTACTCATATACATTATACCATCTTTCACAAAAAGTAGTTACTTTTAGCATCTTGACCTTTTTTTGTTCTATAGTAAGTTTCATTGAAAAAAAGGTTCTATGATAATAGAACTATCAATTATATACTCTACAGTTACTCCACCTTTAATTTCCATTATAGTGTTTACTAATTTATTTCCACTTTTTTTATATCGTTAGCAACTTCAGCAGCTTTTTTTAAGAACTTCTTCCTTGTTAATTTTTAGCATCTTCTTTATTACCACAAGCAACAATAAAAAAATAGAGCAAATACAGTTAAAATAGTAAACAGAATTTTTCTTAAAAAGATTTTTTTCATTATCTTTCTCCTTTTTTTATTTATTAATTATTTGAATTTAAAGCTTCTTCAGGAACAGTAATTTCTTCAACACTATTAATGTTAGATAGAGTAACTTCTGTCATTATTTTTTTAGCTTTTTTTATCTTGAATTTTAGTTTCTACACTAAAAAGATGAAGATTTTTATAAAATAAGTTTCTTTATCAATTACATATTCTACAGTAGCATTCTTAGGGTCAAAATCTATATTTTGTCCCTACTATATTAGAAACTTCTTTATTTAAAAATTCCTTTAAGGAAAATCAGCATCTTTATCAATAGAGACAATATAATTTCCTCCTCTTCCTTAATTGTAACCTTATCTAAAGTGATCTTTTAATATTTCATTCATTTCAATCGAAGCATCTAGTGAATCTTTAAAATTTTTCAGCATTATTTTTCAGAAAGAGCTTCTTTTTGCCAATCATTATTTCCTGTAGTTGCATATACCATGCCATCTTTTGATATAAGTAGTCATTTTGAGTATTTTCATTTTTTGTTCTATAATAGCTTTTCATAGCCAAAAGGTTCTTTAATAATAGAGGTATCAATTGTAAATTCTACATTTCCCTCTCCTTCAACTTCTATCTTAGCATTTACTAATTTGTTTCCACTTTTTTTATATTACTATTAGCTTCAGCAGATTTTTTTAAGAACTTCTTCCTTTGTTAATTTTAGCATCTTCTTTATTACCACAAGCAACAACAAAAATACAGCAAAACACAGTTAAAATAGTAAACAGAATTTTTCTTTTAAAAGATTTTTCATTTATCTTTCTCCTTTTTATTTATTAATTATTTGAATTTAAAAGCTTCTTCAGGAACAGTAATTTCTTCAACACTATTAATATTAGAAAAAGTAGTTTCTGTTTTTTTGCTTTTTAATTTTTGTCCTTGAACTTCAGCATCAAAAGTTAAAACTAAAGATTTTGTAAAAATATGTCTCTTTATCAATTATATATTCTAGAGTAGCATTATTAGGTTTTAAATCTGTATTTTGTCCCTATTGTATCAGACAGCGAACTTTTTTTAGATATTCATTAAGAAAATCAGAATTTTTTTAGCAGCAGAAATAATATAATTTCCACCATCTTCTTTAATACTAATCTTGTCTAAATTATCTTTTAGTACTTCATAAATTTCAATAGAATCATTTAATATAATTTTTAAATTTATTTCATATCTTCTTCAGATACATCTAGTTTTTGCCAACTATTGTCTTCAAGATTGCTTTGCATACATCACACCATCTTTTTATAAAAGTAGTTATTTTTAGCATCTTCTCCTTTTTGCTTCTAAAATTGTTTTTCAAAGCAAAAGGGTTCTTGATAAGTGAAATATCAAATATATATTCTATAGTTTGCCCACCTTCAATTTCTACCTTAGCAGTTACTAATTTATTCCCACTTTTTTTATATTGTTAGTAGCTTCAACATTTTTTGAAGAACTTCTTCCTTATTAATTTTAGCATCTTCTTTGTTACCACAAGCAACAACAAAAATACAGCAAATACAGTTAAAATAGTAAATAAAATTTTTCTTTAAAAGATTTTTCATTTTCTTTCTCCTTTTTCAATTTTTTTAATATTACCAAAATACTATATCATATATTACAAATTTTATCAAATTTTTAAATATAACAGTAGTTTTTTTCTTTATTTTTAATTTTGCTATGTTACAATGTCAATTAATAAGAATAATTTTATGTTAAAAGGAGTTAGAATGAAAAAAATTAACAACAAAAAGTCCAAGTGTTATATGCACTCGGAGTAAGCTATGCCATTGTGGATCAAATTTTTGCCCAATGGATATTATATTTTTATTTACCCTTCAGAAAGCTCAGGTTTAAAAACCCTTTATGGCTCCTGTTTTAGTTTCAATAGCCTTAGCTATTTCAAGACTTGTAGATATGGTTACAGATCCTTTAGTTGGTTTCTTATCTGATAAATATAATAGTAAATATGGAAGAAGAATCCCTTTGTTGCAGTTGGAACAATTCCATTAATAATAGTGACAATAGCCTTTTTCTATCCCACCAACAAGTAGTGAAAAAGCAAGTTTTTACTATTTAATGTTGATAGGTTCACTCTTCTTTACTTTCTATACTATAGTTGGAGCACCTTACAATGCTTTGATTCCTGAAATTGGAAGAACACCTGAAGAAAGATTGAATTTATCAACTTGGCAATCAGTTTTTAGATTATCTTATACAGCAATAGCAATTATTCTACCTGGAATTTTAATTAAAAATGATAGGAGGAAATGATGTTCTTTTTGGTATAAGAGGAATGATTATATTTTTTTGTGTGATAGTTTTTATAGGTCTGGCTACAACTGTGTTCTACAGTTAGAGAAAGAGATTATTCAACAGGTGAAGTATCAAATGTAAGTTTTAAAGAAACTATAGGAATTATAATAAAAGAAATAAAGAACTTTTATTCTATATCTTTTTGGAATGATGTTCTTCTTCATAGGTTTTAATAATCTAAGAGCTATTATGAACTACTATGTTGAAGATATTATGGGTTATGGAAAAAGAAATTACTATTGCTTCAGCATTATTATTTGGAGCAGCAGCTATATGTTTCTATCCCAACAAATAAACTATCTAAAAAAATATGGATACAGAAAAATTATGCTTTTATTGTTTAGCAATGTTAATTGTTTCAACATCTATGCTATTTTTTTCTTAGGAAAGATATTCCCAGTTAAATTTGGGTTTTGCATTATTTGCTATTATTGGTATACCTCTTGCAGGAGCAGCATTTATCTTCCCACCTGCAATGTTAAGTGAAATAAGTACACAGATTAGTGAAGACTCAGGAGCAAGAATAGAAGGACTTTCATTTGGAATACAAGGTTTCTTTTATGAAAACTTCATTTTTTTAATCTCAATAGTTACTTTACCGATTATTTTTGGTTATGGGAAATGATGTTAGTATATTATCAGCAATTTCAAGTGGTGTAAGTAAGGTTGAAAAAGAATGGAATTTATTTAGCTTCTTTAAGTTCAGTATTTTTTTCTTTATCATATCATTTATTTTTTTATTATAAATATTCTGATAGTAAAAAGATTGATAAAAATAATTTGTTTATATAACTTGTAAATTTTTAAAAGCATATAATATAATGTAATTAAAAGTTATAGAACTTGAATCAATATATTTTTTATATTAGGAGGATAGTATGGAAAAATTTAGAAAAAGAAACTTTAATACAAAAAGATTAAAGGATTTAGAAGTAATATTAAAAAGAAATGGATTTAAAAAAATTGAAACAGCTAAAGAAAAGAAGTAAAAATGTTAGAAAATAACAAAGAAAAATTTAACAGACTTTATTAGATTTATATACTCGTCAATTAGAATATGGAAAAAAAGATTTTAAACAAAAGAGCGTCTGATAAATAAAAGAAAATAAAAAGGGTAGTACATTATAGTACTACCTTTTTTTATAGTTATTATTATTTCTTTTTTTCTGTAACTATATCCTTTTTGCTTTTTTGTTTTTACCATTGTCCTTTTTCAACAAATAATTTTTGATTTGTAAAAGGATCTTTTCTCTGTATAGTACATTAAAGTTGAATAAGTTGATGGAGTAGGTGTAAAAATCTGTACCTGCTCAGGATTAACTCTTAATTCTTGTGAGGCATATTAAATCCATCATATCTTTATCTTTTACAACCTGGGTGAGCTGCAATTAAATAATATGTTAAAAAAATTGCTTTTTACCCAGTTCATTATTTATCTTATAGAATTGATTTTTAAACTCATTTAAGCAAGATTTACCATCTTTACCCATCAAACCTAAAATTTTTATCTTCTGTATGCTCAGGTGCAATTTTCATCTGTCCCTGAGATATGGTCTTTTATTATTTCTTTCAAATACATCTGTCCACATTTGTTGTCATCTAAAATCATATCATATCTAATTCCAGAAGCTATGAAAAATCTTTTTCTTTTATATTAGGTATCTTCTTTAACTTCTTTAAAAGTTCCACTTGATTATTATGATTAACTTGAAGATGAGGACATTTTTAGGATATAGACATCTTCTATCAGGACAAGCACCTAATTTCAATTTTTTTCTTACATTCAAGTCCATACATATTTGCAGTTGGTCCACCCTACATCAGAAATATTTCCATGAAATTTAGGAGTTTTCAGCAATATTTTTAACTTCTTCTACTATTGAATTTTGGCTTCTTGACATAATAGTTCTACCTTGGTGAATAGCTATTGCACAGAAGTTACATTCTCCATAACAACCACGATGAGTAGTAACAGAGTATTTTATAGTGTCAAGTGCTCTAACTGCTCCCATTTTTTTATAATAAGGATGTACATCTCTAGCAAATTCCATAGAATATATTTTATCCATTATCTCCTCAGAATAACTTTCAGAAGGAGGATTTTGAATCAAATATCTATCATCACATTTTTGACAAAGTCCCTTTAGCAGTTATTGGATCACAATTTAAATAAAAAGTGTGAAAAGCTTCAATAAACTTATCTTTATCTGCAAGGCAATCAGCATGAGATGGTAAAGATAAATAATCTTCTTTAGGCTCTTTACTTAAGTAACAAAAGCCCTCTGATATTTTGCCAATCTTCTCCATTCTTTAAAGCATTTGCTAGTTGTAAATATAGACATTTCTCCCATACCATAGGATAAAAATATCAGCCTTAGCATCAAATAGAAATAGGTTTTCTTAGTTTATTAGTCCAATAATCATAGTGAGTTATTCTTCTTAAACTAGATTCAATTCCACTTATTACAATTTTTTTTGTAGTTCCTTTAAAAAAATCTACGTATCATATTTGAGTAGACTAAAACAGCTCTATCTGGTCTTTTATTATTTTCTCCACCTGGAGTAAAAATCATCTTGTTGTCTTCTTTTTTTAGTTGCAGTATAGTTTGCAACCATAGAGTCAACACAACCACCAGATATAGCAAAGAACAAGTTAGGCTCACCTAAACGAGTTATATCATCAGGAACATCAACTTCAGGTTGTGCAATTATTCCAACCTTGAAAGCCATGTTCCACTAGCCATTTTTCCTACTAAGGCACTTCCATTATATGAAGTGTCCAAATATGTATCTCCTGAAATTAGAAGTACATCTATACTGTCCCAACCTAAACTTTTCATTTCTTCTTTTTGTAGTTGGTAAAAATTTCATACTTTATTACCTTTCTGCATTTAATTTAGCGATTTCAACTATAACATCAGTTGCTTTTTCCATACTTTCAAGGGCAACAAATTCATATTTACCATGAAAATTTTTCTCCACCAGCAAAAATATTTGGTGTAGGTAGATCCCATGAAAAGAGATTTTAGAACCATCTGTTCCACCACGAATAGCTTTTTATAAGTGGTTTTTATACCAAGATTTTTCCATAGCTTGTTTTGCTATGTCAACGACATACATATGGTCTTTTATTATTTCTCCCATATTGTAGTATTCGTCTTTTTAGTTCAAGTTCAACAACTTCTTTTCCATATTTTTTCATTTACTTTTTTTACAAGTTCTTTACAAATTCTTTTCTTAGCTAAGAATTTAGCCTTGTCATGATCTCTTAGAATATATACAACTTCTCCACTTTCACAAGATGTATTAGTTTTCAACTAAATAATAGAATCCTTCATATCCTTCAGTTTTTCAGGGACTTCATCTTTAGGGAACATTTGTATAATTTCACTAGCAATAAGACCAGCATTTATCATTTTACCTTTTTGCAGTTCCTGGGTGAACACTAACTCCTTTTTATTTTTAAATGTGGCTTGAGCAGCATTAAAAGCTTTCATATTCAATTCTCCAACAGGGCCTCCGTCCATAGTGTAAGCATAGTCTGCTGCAAATTCTTTTTACATCAAAATAGTCCGCTCCTCTACCAATTTCTTCATCTGGACCAAAAAGCCATTTTGATATCTCCATGTTTAATTTCAGGGTGTTCTTTTTAAGTACTTAACAGCTTCAATGATTTCAACTATTCCTGATTTATCATCTGAACCAAGTAAAGTTGTACCATCTGTTGTAATTAAAGTTTTAGAGATATAGTTTTTTAAATTAGAATTCCTCTACTTTTTAAAACTATATTTTTGTTCTTTATTTAAAACTATGTCACTACCATCATAGTTTTTCTATAATTTGAGGATTAATTCCTTCTGCATTGAAAATCAGCAGTATCCATATGAGCTATAAAACCAACAGTAGCAACCTTTTTTTATCTATATTACTTGGTAAAGTTGCATTAACAAAAACAAGCTTTTATTTATAAAAAAACATTAGATAGACCTAAATCTTCTAATTCTTTTTAGCATTTTAGCAAATTCCATTTGTGATGGTGTAGATGAGATAGTTTCACTTTTTCATCTGAACGAGTATTAAATTTAATATATCTTAAAAATCTTTCTTTCAATGTTGAATATTTTTCCATTTTCTGTACCTTCCTTTCAAAATAATTTATACTATTTAATTATACTACATATTCATAATTCTATCAAAAATCTTAGAAAAATTTTCTTAACTATAATTTCAAGATTATATTGTAAAAAAGACTTTTTATTGTATAATATAAAAACAAAAATAATATAAAATATTAACATAAAGTTTTAAATAAAGAACTTAACAAAAGGGAGGATAAATCATGGAAGGAAAAAAATATTTTTAAAATGGTATTGTCTGGAGCAATAGGAGTTTTTGTATTACTTTTTAATACTTACTAATTGCTATACAGTAGATACAGGGGAAGTTGTTATAATATCAACATTTGGTAAGATAACAAGAGTTGAAAATGAAGGGCTACACTTTAAGATACCATTTGTTCAAAGTAAAAACATTTATGGAAACAAGAGAAAAAAACATATATTTTTGGAAAACAGATGAAATGGATACAACTATGGAAGTTTCAACAAAAAGATATGCAAAGTATAAAATTAGAGTTTACTGTACAAGCTTCTATTACAGATCCAGAAAAAAATTATATAGAGCTTTTAATAATAAAACATGAACAAAGATTTATTAGACCAAGAGTTAAAGAAATAATTCAAGCTACAATAGCTAAATACACTATAGAAGAGTTTGTAAGTAAGAGAGCAGAAATTTCAAAATTGATATTTGAAGATTTAAAAGATGATTTTTCACAATATGGAATGTCAGTAAGTAATGTATCTATTGTTAATCATGATTTTTAGTGATGAGTATGAAAAGAGCGATAGAAAGTAAAAAAGTTGCTGAACAAGAAGTTGAAAAAGCAAAGAGCAGAACAAGAAAAACTAAAAGTTGAAGCAGAAAATAAAGTAAGATTAGCAGAATATTCTTTACAAGAGAAAAGAGTTACAAGCAAAGGCAAATGCTGTTGAAAGTAATTCATTGACTCCTCAACTTTTAAGAAAGATGGCTATTGAAAAATGGGACGGAAAACTTCCACAAGTTCAAGGTAATAATGGAAGCACATTAATCTTAGACTAGAGAAAAAGTGTTCTTAATCTAGTATTTACTCAGTAACGTACTATTTTTACTATTTTATTATAGGATAGCCTATGTTATCGTAGTTTGATTTTTATACGATAAATCTGTGAAGCAAGTTCATTGAAATTAAATAATTCAAGTTCTTCTTCACTTAAAATTTCTTTTTAAGTTTCTATTAGAAGTTAAAATTTTTCTTTCATTATAGTCATCTAATTTTTTAGATAATTTAAAGTATTCTTGTCCCTTATTTGAAAAAAACCTAAAAATTTTTCACATAGGGGACTTTTATTTTTACTTTTATTTGTAAGTTCTTCAGTTAAATCTAATAGAGTATGTAATAATATTCTTTGTAATCTAGATATAGTTAGTCTTTTTACTCAAAATTTTTATCAAAAATCACTGAAAAGATAAGTTTTTCTAGTGAGTATTTATATAGTCTATTTTTCTAAACCAACTTCTAAATCTTGAATATTTTTAGATTTGAATAATTTTTATTATATTGTATTTCATTAAGTCATAAAAAAATCATTTAGACATGAAAAACTCCAAAATTTTCTTCTAGTATCTTATATGAAAACTCTGGAACTAAATTTTTAATTTTTATTTAATTTATTTTCTTTAGTTTCATTTAAAGCTAATAAAACTTTTCTAATATAACTTGCACTTGCAAAATTATCTTTTTCATCATCATAGTAACCTGTTTTTCTCTTTTTATACAACAAGCTCAATCTTAGAATCAATAGTTTTTATTGCCTTTTAAAGTATTCTAGAGCTAGAGATATCATTAGAACCAAATTTTTCATCAGATATAGCCTTTGAAAAAGCAGTAGGATATGAGAAGCCTTTATCTAAAAATTCTTTTTAAAGCTTTTGTAAATTCATCTGTCAAAGAAAGACTTGCTATTTTTAATTTATCTAAGTCATTACTTTCAGAACCAAAAACTATATGACTACAAGAAAGCTTATCTAAAAAGACTAACAGAACCTTTTGCAAAAAAATTTCAGCACTTTTGACTTGAGTAAAAACAGGTAACTCTATCACAATGTCTATGCCCTGTGATAGAGCTATCTTAGTTTTTCAAATTTATTGATAAGAGATGGTGCTCCTCTTTGTACAAAATCACCACTCATAACAGCAATTTTTATATTATCTTCAAAGAGTTTATCTATCTCTTGAATGTGATGTAGATGTCCATTATGAAAGGGATTATATTCAACAACTAAAACCAATTACATTTTTAAACATCTACGTCACTCCCTAGTTTTATAAATCGTTATAAGTTTTGATTGCACCTTTAATAAATGCTTTTTGTAAAGTGTAATCATCTGGATATTCAGCTTTTGCATTTTCTTCTATTCTATCTAATTCTGCTTTTGAATAGAAGATGAACTTAAAATAAACTATTTCTTCTTTACTTTTTGTTTTGAGCTTCTGCTTTTTGTTGATTAGCATTTTGTTCTTCTCTAATTCTATTAACTAATCCTTTGTAATCATTAATTTCATCATTTACTCTAGCTAATTGCTTTAGGATAGTTAGCTCCATACATAGCTTCTAATCTTTTTGATTATTATTTCTTTATCAGTTTGAGGTATTCTCAGCTTTATCTAGTCTTTCGACCATTTCTAAATATGAATCTTTATACCAATCATAAGTTTCTCTTCTATCAGCACCAGAAGTAGTTGAAACAGCATAACGAATCTTTTTCAACATTTTCAGGTAATTTTGTTTCTGCTGCAAAAGATAAAACAGATAATGCAAAAGCAAGATATTAAAATTAATTTTTCTCATTTTTTCCTCCGATTATTAGAATAATTCAGGTGCAGATATTACTTTTAAATCTTTATCTATTTCAAATACCATAGGTTTACCAGTAACTAAATTTAGATTTAAAAATATCTTCATTTGAAATATTTAATAAGTATTTTATTAAAAGCTCTTAAACTGTTTCCGTGAGCAGCAACTATAACATTTTTTACCTTCTTGTAAGCTCTTAGAAATATCTGAATGCCAGTATGGTAAAAACTCTTGCTATAGTATCTTTTAAGCTTTCACCTAAAAGGATTTTCAGAATCTGGAAGATCTGCATATCTTCTATCAGATTTTTGGATAGTATTCACTGTCTTTATCTATTGATGGAGGAGCTATATCAAAAGCTACGACGCCAAATATGGACTTGTTCATCTCCATATTTTTAGCAGTTTCAGCTTTATTTAGTCCTTGTAAAAGCTCCATAGTGTCTTTCATTTTAATCTCCAAGATTTATATACAGGAATATATAGTTCATCCATTTCTTCTAAAACTATATTTAGAGTTTTTTATAGCTCTTTTTAGGTAAGAAGTGTAAGCGACATCAAAAACTAAATTCATTTCCTTTTAAAAATTTTTCCTGCAGCCTTAGCTTCTTCAATTCCTTTAGGGCTTAAATCAACGTCTTTCCACCCTGTAAATCTATTTTTCTAAGTTCCAAGCACTTTCACCATGACGAATTAAAAACTAATTTCATTTATTTTTACCTCCTAAAAATTTATTTCTTCTCATTATTTCTACTATATTTAACATTACATTTCAAATATTTTTATTTTTTTATTAGATAAAATGGTATAATATAAAAATAATTAAAGAGGGTTTTGATATGAATAAAATTTTAGAGATTTTTATTAGAGAGAAAGCAATTAAACTAAAAGGTGGTCTTTATCATTTAACACAAATTAAATTTTTCATATAATTCAAAATCACATTGAAGGAAGTAAGCTAACAGAAGATGAGACAAGATATATTTATGAAAACAAACTCTTTTCATAGGAGATAAAGAAAAATTGTATCTATAGATGATATAAATGAAAACTAGTTAATCATTTTAAATGTTTTGATTATATACTAGAAAATATAGATATTTTTAGATGAGAAATTAATAAAAATTTACATAAGATTTTTAAAAATAATACTTCTGATTCACAAAAAGAATGGTTTAAAGTGAGCGACTATAAAATTAAAAGCAAATTTTATTGGTGACTACAAAAACTACAAGTCCTAGTAATGTAAAAAGAAATAAAAAATTACTTGATGAGTATAACTCAAAAATTAAAATAACATTTGACGATATTGTAGATTTTCATTATAAATTTGAAGCTATTCATCCCTTTTCAAGATGGAAATGGAGAGTTGGTAGAACTTATTATGTTCAAAGAATGTTTAAAAATGATATTGTCCTTTTTATTATAGATGAGGAACATAAATTATTTTTATTACAGAGGTTTAAAAATTATAAAGAAGATAAAACTTATCTAATTGAAACTTGTCTTTCAGCACAAGATAGATATATAAAATTACTAGATGAATTAGAAATTAATGTTAAATAAGGAGTGATAGATAGCAAGCAACAAAAAGAATGGTTAGAAAAATGGGAAAAGGTAAAAATAAGTTACAACCTAATAGTAATCTTTTAGATTATTTTTACTTTAAAGGAAATTGCTGGTAAAAGAAGTAGATGTTATGGATATAGGACTTGTTCTATCCCAACAGGAGAATTTTTAGTTGCTGATCCTCTTGTTTATTTAGTTAGTAAATTTGAAAAAGAATATTTTCAAAAAAATTCCAACAGGAGAGTTTAGAACAGAAGTTTGTGTTGTAAAAAGCTACTGATGGAGATTGTGATAGATATGCAGCAGTTAGATTGAAATTTAATGATAATGAAGTTAGTTATTTTTGAAGAAGCAATGAAGGGAACAGAAGACTTAGAAAATATTAATGAAGGAGATTTTTTTGGTTTTTAATGTTGATGCGGGACTAGCTTGTATTTGTGATAAAAAAATTACATGAACTATATTGTGAATTTGATAAAAAAATGGTGTGACGAAAATCCTGATGGAAATACTTATGATGATTATTTTTGCAGATTTATTCAAAAAGAGTTATGAAGATAATCCTAAGTATCAAAGAGATGGAGGAGATTGGATAAATTGGACTATACCTGGAACAGATTATCATTTACCTATGTTTCAATCTGGTTTTGGAGATGGAACATATCCTGTATATTTAGCTTATGATAAAGATGGAAATGTATGTCAACTTATTGTAGAACTTATTGACATTGAACTAGCTTATTCTGATATTGATGATGAAGAGGAAGAATAACATGTTAAAAAGGAATGAGATATATGTTACTATCAAAAGTATTGAGTTTTAAACTCAACTACTTATAACTATTTTTCTTTTTCTTTCGATATGCTATTTTACAGTGTATCTAAAAACATTTTTTATTTTATAATAGAAAAAAATTAAGCAGTTTTTGTGCTATAATACAATCAATAAAAAGATTAATAAAGGAGTTAAAAAAATATGCAAGAACAAGAGATAATAGCCCTTATAAATTCTAAAGGTGCATTTATATTAGAGGATTCTAAGGCAAATGCTGAGCTTATAGCATATGTTGACTGTGAAAACTAATGAGTTATTTGAAACATCTGCTAAAATTGAATGGGAAGTATCAGATAAAACTTTCTTTAGATAGATATTAAAAGATTTAAGATATATCATTTAAAAGTTAAAAGATCTAGGAGAAAATACTTTTTTTACTTATAGATATTTTACAAAAAGATGTAAATAATACGTTATTAGAAAATACATTAAAGGAATGTGAACAAAATGCAAGTGTTACTGTTGAAGAACCTAATTTAGGAAAATTTGTTCTTGATAAAACTACTAAATCTTTACATTCTAAAATTAAAATGGTTAAGTGAAAAAGAAGAAATAGATGTGTATCTAAATATTGATGAGGATAATCGTATTAATACTTTAAAAAGTAGGGGCATTTTTATCACTCTTGAAAAAAAGTTTTTTTAAAGATAAAAAAAGATTGGGATAAAAAAATTAAAAGACTTATGCTGCTGAACATTTAGCTGATTTAGCAACAGAATTAAGAAAAAAATTCAAAGTCATTATTTAAATTTTTAAAAAGTATGGAAATGGTATTTTTATAGCAAAAGATGAAACTTGTATCTTTAGCTGTTGAAAACTGATGGAGAAATTGTTGCTACTTTTTGATGATAGAAAATTATTTTTTTAGGTCATAAAATAATAGTAAAAGCAAATGCTAATAGTAATGAAATTAGTTCTGCTACTGTTGAAAAATTTTTAATATAGAAGATTATAAAAAGATAGAAGTTCCTGAAAAGTAATATTGAAATTAAAGAAAGATAAAGAAAGAATAGATAGAAAAAGGAGTTATGCTAGCATAACTCCTTGTTTTTAATATTTAGCAAAAACTATTTATTTTTTGTTAATTCTCCAGCACCAGCTCCAAGTGCTCCACCAATAGCAGCTCCTACAGCAGTACCTCTAACATCGTTACCAAGCATAGCTCCTACAGCAGCTCCAGCTAGGGCACCTCCTGTTGCAGTTTTTTTCTGTATGTGTACATCCTACTAGAATTCCAGCTAGTACTAAAATAACTAATGATATTTTTTTCATCTTTGTAAAAAAACCTCCTTTTATCTTAGTTGTCCTTATTATACTTTTATTTTCTAAAAAAATCAAGTAAAAATTTTTAAAAATATTTTTAAAGTTTTGATTTTTAGCTCATTTTTAGTGGTATAACAGTTAATAAATGTAGCAAAGTGTAACAAATATTCTTATAGTAGTAATAAATAAGAACATACTTTATTTCTTAATAAAAAAATATGAATTTAAATTATTGAGTATTATAAAATTAATATAAAAATATATACTATATATATGATTTTATTTAAAATAAAAATTATTATTTTTAATACTATATGAAGTATAATAAAACTAATAATATGTAAAAAAAGTGTTTTTATTTATTTGAATTATTACTAAAAATATATAAAAATATTTTTAAAGGGAGGTTTTGTATGAAAAAAAGATTTTATTTTTTATTGATGATTTTTCAGCTTTTTTTATAATTGGATGTAATAAAGAAGCAGAAAAAGAAACAAAAAGATACTATTGTTATTGCTCAAGGTGCAGATGCAAAAATCTTTGGATCCTCATGCTTCGAATGACAGTCCTTCAACTAAAATTAGAATGCAAATATTTGATCCATTATTAAAACTTGATGCAGATGCTAATCCTCAACCTTGTTTAGCTGAATCTTGGGAAAGAGAAGATGAAAACTTCTATAATTTTTCCATATAAGAAAGGGAGTAAAGTTTCATAATGGAGATGAAATGAAAGCTTCAGATGTAAAATTTTTCTATAGATAGAGCTTTAGCTTCTCCAGAATTTCATGAAGTTCTTGGTGGAATAACTAAAGTAGAAGTTTTAGATGATTATACTGTAAAAATTAACAACAGAAAAACCTATGGCTGCTATTTTTAAATAACCTATCTCATGATTGTATAGTAGTTTTTAAGTGAAAAATATGTTAAAGAAAATGAAGATAAAATAGGACAAAAATCCTATGGGAACAGGGATCATATAAATTTGTTTCATGAGAAAGTGGAGATAAAGTAGTTTTAGAAGCTTTTCTGATTATTGGAGGAGAAGCTCCTGTAAAAATGTAATATTTAGAAATGTAGTTGAAGAAACAAATAGAACTATAGGGCTTGAAACAGGAGAAATTGATATAATATATGATGTTGGTTCAATGGACAAAAATAAAATTAAAGAAGATGGTAGATTTAACCTTATAGAAGCACCACAAGCTAGAGTAGAATATCTAGGATTTAATGTTAAGAAAAAAACCATATGATAATCCAAAAAGTAAGAGAAGCAATTTCTTATGCCTTTAGATCAAAAACCTATAATAGATACTGTATATCTTGGAGCAGCAGAACCCTGCAACATCTATAATAGGACCAAAAATATTGTATAGTGTTGAAGTTGAAAAATTTACTCAAGATATAGAAAAAGCAAAAGAATTATTAAAAGAAGCAGGTTATCCAGATGGATTTAAAGCCAAACTTTGGACTAGTGATAATCCAGCAAGAAGAGATATGGCAGTTATTATTCAAGATCAATTAAAACAAATAGGAATAGATGTTACTATAGAAACTCTTGAATGGGGAGCTTACTTAGATGGAACAGGTAGAGGAGATCAAGAAATGTACCTACTTGGTTGGACTACAGTAACAAGAGATCCAGACTATGGTATTGCTGAGTTAACAAGTACAGAAACTCAAGGAAATGCAGGAAATAGAAGTTTTTATTCAAATCCAAAGTTAGATAAGTTATTAAAAGCTGGAAAAATTGAAATGGATCCTGAAAAAAGAAGAGCAATCTATAAAGAAGCTCAAGAAATCATAAGAAAAGATATTCCTATGTATATGATATTATATCCAACTCAAGCAGTTGCTACTCAAAAGAATATAAAAAGGATTTAAATTAGGAACTATGAATTCATATGAAATTTATGAAGTTTCTATAGAAAATTAAGTTATGAGTAAAGGAGCTATAAATTAGCTCCTTTTTTCAAAAATAAAAAATATATACTTTGAAATTTCTTAAATATATGATAGGATATTATCAAATATCAAGGAGGAAAGTAGTATGAAAAATGTTTCGTTATGTTCTGTTGGTTTTTGTATTTTTAATGTTAGTTGCTTTGTGGTAAACCTGATTCACAAAAAGCTTTTTGAGAAAAATTTTAAGCAAACTATAACAGATGTGAGCAAGAAAATGAAAGATGGAAATGAAGTTTCTAAAAATGTTAGCTGGAATTTTTAGAAAAAAAGGTTCTTACAAAGTTAATAAAGTTAATGAAGAGAAAAATATGGCTGAACTTGATGTGACAATAAAATCTGCAGATTTTTGTTAAATATATGACAGAGTATTTAGTGGCATTAAAACCTTTATTTGATTCTAATATGGGTGAAGAAGCTTTTCCAAAAATCTTTAGAATATTTTGAAAATTTAACAGAATTAGATTATACAGAAACTGATGTGAAAGTACATATGGAAAAAGTGGATGGAGAATGGAAAGTAATCAATACTGAGGATGTTTTTAACTGCTATATTTGGTGGTTTAACTGATGCAGTAGCAGACTTTAATTAATAAAAATAAAACTGCAAACTAATCTCATTTTAGAGATTGGAATGCAGTTTTTTTATATTATTTATTTACAACAGTGTCAATCCAGTTAAATAATTCATCTAAATCATAATCTCCACCATGTCCTTGACCCCAAGGAGCAGCAAAAGTCTACAACTTTTTCCAGAATTTTTAATTTTATAGCTAGTATTGCAGGGATAGTAGAGAAGTATCCTTATCTATTGCTCCATGTCTTATTCTCCAATATTTAGTTGGAGCACTCTCAATATAATTCATAGGATTCATCATTTTTATTATAGTTTTATCTGCCATTTTAGGAATTACAATTTTTAATACTTTTATCGTTAAATTTACCTTTTTGATAGTATTCAATAGCTTCTTTATTAGCTATATCAAAAGAAAAATTTAGTGAAGTTTTTTATTGTCAGTTTTTCTTATCACCAAACAGATTATTTTTCTCCAGAGCTTGCATCTAAACTATCAAAAGCAGGTGGAGATTTCATTCTATCACCAATATGAGTATAAACATCTAAGTCAACTGCGACAACCTGACCATTTTCCATAGTGAAAGCTTTTTGAATTCACTGATATCCTTTTCCTTCGTCAAAAGCCTTATTAGCAGAATTTTTTATTATAAGAGAAAGATACGATTTGAAAAGTACCATTACCATTTTTATCAAGAGTCAATGGAGTTCCTTTATCATCTTTTAATTTTAAACTATTTAAATAAGCAGGAAACATATTTTTCAATCTATTAGATATTCTTATTTCATCTTCTGTTAAAGTTCCTTGAACAGTTGTACGAGTTAAGCTTCTATCATTATATTCTTGAGTAGATGTATTTCTTGTGAATTCCATTCTTGAATATGTGTTAACTCCATTGTACGTCCATTCATAAGCAGAGTCAGCATTTTTCTAAGTTTGTAATAGGGGCAATAAGAAGATACAGCGTAAATATCATCTCTTGTATCAGCTGCTCCAAGCTCTGTTAGGTAAGGAAGATAGTCTTGAGAGTTTCCACTTGCTCCTAAAAGAGCTGATAAAGCTCCACCAGCACTAGTTCCATTTGAAATTATCTTATTAGCATCTCCTGGCATAACTTCATCATTAAAAGATATAGATATCTAACTGCTGCCTTTTAAGTCAACTATTGCAGCAGGAGCTTTTCCTGTATAAGCTCCATTCTTATCAGTTAGAGTTCTACCTCTTGCACCAGGTGCTGCAACTACATAACCTTTTGATAGTGCATAACTAAGAGAGTTAGCTTTTCCATCTCTACCAACTCCTACTTTATTAGCTTTACCTGGCATATATCCTCCAACACTATTAGGGTAAAAAGATAGGAGCATTAGAGCTATTATAATTTCCTATAGAAGAATTTATTTAAAATATTCTTCTGGAATATGAGATATTCATATTTTGATATTCTTTTGTCCACAGGATTTTTAACATAGACAATATTTTTCATAAGCACGATACTTTAACTTTCTTTTCCATTGACTTCAGTTTCCTTTTAGAAACATATTTATTTGGATTGAATTTTTAAATCATATTCATTTTTTTACAGCTTTTTGTAGTTTTAGGAGCTGCAAAAGCCATAGAGCTAAATAAACAGAATAGCATTAAAAATTTAAATTTTTCATATCAACCCTCCATTGATTTTTAAATTATCAAATTAGTATTATACCATAAAAAGAGTTATTACTCAATTTTTTGTAATAACTCTTTAGTCAAATTTCTATTTATTATTTAAAAGCAGACCAGTTTTTTTCTTCTGTCTCCTTCTTTTTAAGATTTTCTTTCTTAATCTAATATTTGTTGGAGTAACTTCTACAAGTTCATCTTCAGCAATGTAGTCAAGAGCCTGTTCTAGAGTAAATTTTTCTAGGTGTTGCAAGTTTAACTGCATCATCAGAACCAGCAGCTCTCATATTTGTTAATTTTTAGTCTTACAAACATTTACAACTAAGTCATTTTCTCTGTTATGTTCTCCAACTATCATTCCTTCATATACTGGAATACCTGGATCTAAGAATAGAGTTCCCTCTATCTTGTAAGTTATTTAAAAGCATAAGGAACAGTAACTCCTGGTTCAGTAGCTATTAAAAACTCCCTTATTTCTTGTAGGAATATCCCTTTATATTCTTCATAATCAAAGAAAAGAATGGTTTTAAAATTCCTGTACCTTTAGTATCAGTTAAAAATTCATTTCTAAATCCTATAAGTCCTCTTGCAGGTACTTTAAATTCAAGTCTTGTATATCCATCTTGTCCTGGAACCATAGAAACCATTTCAGCTTTTCTAACTCCCATCTTTTCAATTACAGTTCCTGTAAAGCTGTCATCTACATCAATTAAAGCAAGTTCGATAGGTTCTAATCTCTTTCCATCTTTTTCTTTAAATAAAACTCTTGGTTTAGAAACTTGTACTTCAAAACCTTCTCTTCTCATATTTTCAAGTAATATAGAAAGTTGAAGTTCTCCTCTTCCTTTAACTATAAATGAGTCAGGAGAATCAGTTGCTTCTACTCTCATACTAACATTTGTTTGAATTTCTTTTTGTAATCTATCCCAAATATGTCTAGAAGTTACAAATTTTCCTTCTTTTCCAACAGAATGGAGAATCGTTTACCATAAATGTCATTGCAAGTGTTGGTTCGTCAATATCAATTAAAGGTAAAGCAACAGGATCATTTATATCTGCTAATGTTTCACCAATATCTATATCATCAATACCAGCAACGCAGACTATATCCCCAGCTTCAGCTTCTTCTATTTCAACTCTTTTTAATCCTTCATAACCATATAGAACAGAGACTTTTACCTTTAACTTGTTTTTCCATCTCTTTTTATTAACATTACATCTTGATTTCTTTTTAAAAGTACCATTGTGTATTCTTCCAACTGCTAATTTTTCCAACATAGTTATCATAAGCAATATTTGTTATTAAAAAAATTGAGTTGGTTTAGCTACATCTCCATCAGGATCTTGAACATGTTCAAGTATTGTTTCAAATAATGGTTGCATATCTGTATTTTTCATCAGTCAATTCTTTTTCTAGCAAAACCTGCTTTTCCTGAAGCATAAACTACTGGAAATTCAAGTTGATATTCATTAGCATTTAATTCTATAAATAAATCATAAACCATATATAAAACATCTTCTGGTCTTGCATTAGGTTTATCAACTTTGTTTACTACAACTATTGGTCTATGTCCTTGTTCTAAAGCTTTTTTCAAAACATATTTTGTTTGAGGCATAGGACCTTCAAAAGCATCTACAAGTAAAAGAACAGAATCAACCATTTTCATAATTCTTTGTACTTCTCCACCAAAGTCAGCATGGCCTGGTGTGTCAACTATATTTATTTTATAGTCTCTATATCTAGCAGAAGCATTTTTAGAGAAGATAGTAATTCCTCTTTCTCTTTCAATATCATCTGAGTCCATAACTCTTTCTTCAACTTTTTCAAGTTCATGAGTTTTAAAAACTCCTCCTTGTCTCAATAGACAATCGACAAGAGTTGTTTTACCGTGGTCAACGTGAGCAATAATTGCTATGTTTTTAATTTTCATTTTTTTCCTCTCATATTTTTTTAAATTAATAATATTTATATCCTTTTTAATAAATTATTATTTTCTATATTTGCCAAAACCTAAGAATTCATCTTGATAATATACTCTATATTTTTGTTTTCTAAAACTATCCTTTATTTTTTACAGTAGTTGCCATTTTTGAAATAAAGTAAATTCTTTCTTAGTTTCTAAATTATATTTCTCATAAGAAAATACATCTTCAACAGAATTTAAAAACTAAAATCGTTATTTTGAGCCATTTCTTCCATCTGTTCCAGTGTATACGAATTAGTTAAAGAATATTCTCCAACATTTATTCTTTGAAGCTCTGTCATAGTGGCATAAGTTCCTAAATCTAAACCTATATCATAAATTAAACTTCTTATATAGCAAACCCTTTAGAAACCTTTGTTTCAATTTTTAGCCTTTATTATCTTTAAAATCTAAAAGATTTAATGTATTCAATAGTTACATCTCTTTCAGGTCTCTCTATCTCAATACCTTTTCTTGCTAAATGATAGAGTTTGTTTCCATCAATTTTTATAGCAGAGTACATTGGAGGAACTTGCTTTATATCTCCTATAAATTTTTTTAAAGATAATTCTAAATTATCTTTTTGAAACATCTATAAGATTTTCAGCAATTCTTTTTTCCTTCAATATCATAGGTATCAGTTGCATAACCTATTTCAAAATCAGCTAAATAAACTTTATTTTTTTAGCTTCTAAATCAGAAGCAAGTTTAGTAGCTTTTTCCAACACAGATAAGCATAAGTCCTGTTGCTAAAAGGGTCAAGAGTTCCTGTGTGACCTATTTTTTTAGTTTTTAAAATCTTTTTAAGCTTTCTTATAACATCAAAAGAGCTTATTCCTTTTTGGTTTATTTACAAGTATTATTCCTTCCAAAATATCAATCCTCTAGTTTGTTTTAATATATTTTAACGAGATATTATACCACAAAAATTAGAATAATGATAGTTTATCATTTAACTATGGGACCAAAAGTGAAAAACCTTTTCTTACTGGCATCATATATATATAGTCAGTAAAAGTCACTATATTCTTCGCCAGTTTCAGTATCTTCTATAATAATTTCAACATAAAAAAATTATTAAAATTTTCTTCAAAATATATAAAAGTGTCAATAATTTCTTTATCAAGTGGATATAGATAAATAATCTCATCTTTATAATAACCATCATTATGTTTTTAATTTAGCAATAGACTGATTTATTTTAAATTCTTTCTTCTCAGCAGTAGCTTTATTTATCTCAAATGCTTTTATTGCTTGATTGTAAATAGAAACTTTTTCTATTATAAAAATTAATATTTTTTTATTACTATATTTTTCGGAAGTTTTTCCTTTTGAAGTAATTTCTAAATTTAGAGTTTTTTGGTATCACCATAAGAGTTAAAATCTAATGAATAGTTATTTCTAATTTTTGTTATTCTTATTACAGATAATTGAATTACATAATATTTTTTTCTTTTACATAAGTAGTCATTACAATAATAAATAATAATGTTAATATTAAAAATTGTAAAAATTAATGTTAGAAAAACTTTATTATTTTTTGCCAATTTAAAACCTCCATATTTAGGTAAAAGTGGTATAAGTAAATTACGCATCAGTACCTAAGATTTTTAGAAATATAATAAATACTTATGGAAAACATGGAAGAGAAGCTTTTTATAAATGATTGGTTATATTCAAGTAAATGTAAAATAAATATTACAAAGGGGAGAATCTGATAATTATCTTACTATTTTTTTCCATTTTTATATAAAACTTTTTACAACATTTCCATTTTCATCATATTCAATAGCTTTCACCATTTAAAACATTATCTTTTAAAATTATGAATTGCTTGTATTTTTCCCATTTTCATAATAAACTTTAACAATTCCATTTGTTTTTCCGTTTTTCAAGAGTAAATATAGCTAATAACTTTACCACTAGGGTAAAAATATTTTAGCTTCTCCATTTTGGAAGAGAATTTTTCATTCTCATAATAGCACTCAATTTTCCATTTATGTAAGTTTCCATTAATCCAGAATCAGTATCAATATCATTAACTATATAAATCATCTTAATAATATTTTTCATTTATGGTTTTTGGGTTTCTGTAATTACTTTTGCTATCTTTAATTTTGCATTGTAAAAAGTAAATTTCCTTCTTCATCATAACATTCTGATTTTGCATATTCTATATTTGAAATACTATTTTTTTGTGAAACTATTAGGATCTCTTAATTTATTTAAAAATTTCAATAGCATCTTTTTTTATTCATTTTCTTTTTAGTAAATTTTTCTGATTTTTATACTAACATTTTTCCCTAGCATTTCTGTGCTATAATCAATGTATGAAAATGTTTTCCTTCCTTTAATTGATACATTTCTTTTGCCTCAAAATAAGGGGCTACATTTATTAATTTTTTTCTGAAATTTTTCTGTGTAAATGATATTATTATTTTCATCAGTAACAATTATTTCGTTTTTCCTTTTTTTCTAACTTTTGAATAAAAAAACTGCTCTTCCCTTTTCTTTTTATATTTTTCTATATAGTTAAATATTTTATCAATATTTTTCAAGATTTGGTTTATAGTCTTTTAATGCTTCTTGAAAATTGGTACTACTACCAGTCATATTAGTATTTGGCATAATGAAGTTGGTACTTTCTACTGCCATACTTAAAATATTAATAAATAAAAATAAAATTGTAGTTAAAAATTAATTTTTCTCATAATACCTCCCTAAAATTTTAATATGTAGTTTTTAATTTTTAACACATTTAAAAAAAACTCTTGCTATTTTTATTTTTTCTTAACTATGTTATACTTTTTAGAGGTGATGTAAATGGAAAACAAAATTGAAAAAAACTAGCTGATATTATAAAAAAATTCTAAAGCATCTTGTTTTTCTTTACAGGAGCAGGCGTGTCAACTGAGAGCGGATTGAAGAGTTTTAGAGGTAAAGATGGACTATATAGTAGTTTATACAAAGGAAAATATAGACCTGAAGAAGTATTGAGTTCAGACTTTTTTTGTTCACACAGAAAAAAATATTTATAGAATATGTTGAAGAAGAATTGAATATCAATGGTATTAAACCTAACAAAGGTCATTTAGCTATTAGCTGAATTAGAAAAGAAGAGGTATATTAAAAAGCAGTAATAACTCAAAATATAGATGATTTACATCAAATGGCTGGGAATAAAAATGTTTTAGAATTACATGGAAGTTTAAAAAGATGGTATTGTTTAAGCTGTGGAAAAAAACATCAAATAAAAATTTCTCATGTGACTGTGGTGGAATAGTTAGACCTGATGTCACTTTATATGGAGAAAACTTAAATCAAGATGTAGTTAATGAAGCTATTTATCAAATTGAACAAGCAGATACTTTTAATAGTTGCAGGGACAAGTTTAACAGTCTATCCAGCTGCATATTATTTGAGGTATTTTTAGAGGAAAAAAATCTAGTTATAATCAATAATGAAAGCACTCAATATGATGGAGAAGCATCTTTAGTTTCTAAAAAAACTAATTTTGCAGATACTATGGAAAAAGTTTTTAAATATAATAAAAAGAAATAAAAAAAGAAAAGAGCTTTTTATTAATAAAAAGCTCTTTCTTTTCTTATACATATAAACCTGTATTTTCTTCTACTAAAGTCATGAAAAATTGATTTTATCAAAATCATCTAGTAATTCATCTTGTATCTTCTTAAGTGCAAGTCTAATTGAACAGTTTGCTCCTCTGGTAGAGCAGATAGTTGAGCTATCTATACAAGGTTGTAATACTATATCATCATCTATAATTTCTATAATATCTCTAAAAAGTAAGCCTCTTAGGATCTCTTGTTAGAACATATCCACCTTTAGCACCTCTAAATATTTTTTTACAACTCCAGCTTTTTCTAATTTTTTTAATTATACGTAAACAAAAATAATCTTGGAATATTTTTCTTCAGCTGATATTTCATTTGATGAAATAATATCCTTATCTCTATGTAAAGTAAGATAATAGACAATTTGTAAAAGCGTATCTAACTTCATTCTTAATTTTTCATTATGTTGCTCTCCTCACTGTTAATTTTTCTAAAAATTCAATCAATTCTACATTTGAATCTAATTTATAAATAACATTTTTTTCTTTCAATTATAATTTGGATCTTTTGATTTTAAATCTTTCATCATTTTTTTATTTTTTTGTATAAGTTCTTTACTTGGATTAATAGCTCTAGGATTACCTACTGAAGATAACATAGAGTAGTCTCCATTAGTGTCACCATAAGCATAGCTTTTAGATAAATCGATATCATATTTTTTTATAAAATCTTCTATTGCTTCTTGTTTATGTACAGAATCCCACATAGGTTTAGTTATTTTACCTGAAAATGTTTGAGTTTCTTCATCAATTTCATAAACAGAACCACAAAAGTCATCAACTCCCATCTTTTTGGCCATTCTTGAAACCAAAAACGAAGGACTTCCTGATATAAAGAAAACTTTATGTCCTTCTTTTTTTATGCCATTCTATCATTTCTCTTGTGTATGTGTAGACCCTATTCCCCTTTAATAATAAAACTTGATCAGATATAAAAATCATTATATTTAAGAGGTAAGCCTTTTTATGGCAACAACATATAATTGAGCGAGATCAAGTAGATAATCATCATAGTCACCCTTTTCTTGTGTCCCAAAGTTGATATGCTTCTTCCACTTTTTAATCTGTATTGAATATCTTTAAAAAGCTCATACTTTTATCATTTTTTTAAAATGTTCAATAAGTAAAAGCATTTCTATATATCGTACCATCTATATCAAAAAAATGCTGCTATCATACTATTCACCTACTAAAAATTATACCTAAATTGTAACATATTTTTTTAAAAAAATGTATCTTTTTTGGTTGACTTTTTAAAAAAATTATTTAGATTTGAATAGTATCTTTTTAAAAATTAGAAAAAAACACTGTATAATATCTATAGATTTTTTTAAAAAGTAATTATTTAAGGAGTGAAGTAAAATGCAAGGAAGTATTAATTTTAAAAAAAGAAGCTATCACTATTTATTGCTAGTGTGCTTATGATTTTTTTACTATGTTTTTCTACTATAAGTTCAGCAGATGAAGCTTATATAGCAAGTTTTAATATTTTAAGACTAGGGGCTGCTGAAAAAGATATGGTTCAAACAGCAAAAACTTTTTACAAGGTTTTTGATTTAGTAGGTCTAGTTGAAGTTATTAATAAAAAAAGGAATTGAGGAATTGGTTGATGAATTAAATAGACAAAAGTCCTAATACTTGGGAATATCATATTTCACCTTTTGGTGTTGGTTCATCAAAAATATAAAGAATATTTTTGGTTATGTGTACAAAAAAAGATAAGGTTAAATTTATAAAATCTGAAGGTTTCTATAAAGATGGAAAAAGTTCACTTTTAAGAGAACCTTATGGAGCTACATTCAAAATAGGTAATTTTTGACTTTTACTCTAGTTTTAGTTCATACAATTTATGGAAATAATGAATCTCAAAGAAAAAGCAGAAAACTTTAAAATGGTTGATGTGTATGATTATTTCCAAGATAAAGATAAAAAAAGAAAAATGATATTTTTAATAGCAGGAGATTTTTAATTTATATGCATTAGATGAATCATTTTAGACCAATGTACAAACATAGAGATAAAATTACTTATGCTATAGACCCTGCAATAAAAACAACTATTGGAACTAAAGGAAGAGCAAACTCTTATGATAATTTCTTCTTTAGTCAAAAATATACAACAGAATTTACAGGTTCAAGTGGAGCTCTAGATTTTTTTCAGAAAAAAAGATCCACAACTTATGAGACAAATCATATCTGACCATATTCCAGTATTTATAGTTGTTGAAACATCAAAGGATGATGATTAATGAAAATTGCTTATCTATTTTTTTCAATGGTCAATTAAGAGGAAGTAAAAAGTTTTTATTCTAATTTAATTGAAAAAAACAAGAAGGGGATATTTACTGTGCCGATGGTGGAGCAAATATTGCCTATCAATTAAATTTAATACCAAAAAGAAATATATGGAGATTTAGATTCTATTAAAGATGAGGTAAAAGATTTTTATGCTAAAAAAAATGTTAAATTTATTAAATTTAATGTTGAAAAAGGATTATACAGATAGTGAGCTTGTATTAAATGAAATTGAAAAAAATATGATAAGATTTATGCAATAGCTGCTTTGGGTGGAAGTATTGATCATGAACTTACAAATATAAATTTGTTAAATAGATATTCTAATTTAATTTTTTTGTTAGCCAAAAAGAAAAAAATGTTTAAAAATAGAAAAAAATCTTATAATTTCTCTAATATGAAAAAAATAAAAAAAGTTTCTTTCATTATATTTTTCTGATAAAGTTAAAGATTTAACTTTAAAAAGGTTTTAAATATGATGTTGAAAATTTAGATTTAACAAAAGGTGAAACAAGATGTGTGAGCAATATCATTGAAAAAAACGAAGCTAGGCTAACATTAAAAAAATGGAGCTCTTCTTTGTGTAGTTAAATGAAATTAAAAATTGACACATAGATATCTTTGTTATAGAATTTATAAAAAAAGGAGGAGGTTTTTATAACATGTTGGAAGTTGGAATGAAATATGAAATTGATAGAGTTGTAACAGAAAAATGATACTGCTGCTAAAAGCTGCTTCAGGTTCTGTTGAAGTATTAGCAACTCCTGTTATGATAGCTTGGATGGAAGAAGCTTCTTTAAGATTAGCTCAAAAGGAATTAGAAGAAGGTCTTTACAACAGTTGGAACAGAAGTAAATATTAAACACTTAAAAGGAACTTTAGTTGGAAAAAAACTGTTAAAGTTCTATCTACTTTTAAAAAGAAATAGATAGAAAAAGATTAGTATTTGATGTTGAAGTAATTGAAGATGGGGTTGCAGTAGGAACTGGATCACATACAAGATTTATTATAGATACAGCAAAAATTTTTATGAAAAAAATTAAAAAAATACAAAATAATTATTTGAAAAAGGGATTGTAAAATAATCCCTTTTTTTAAGAAAGAGGGAAAGGGAAAAAGAAAAATGGAAAAAAACTTAGTTTACAAACAAAACTTGTATTGGGGAATACAACACGTTCTTGCGATGTTTGGAGCAACTGTATTGGTACCTTTTTTTAACAGGACTTAATCCATCAATAGCACTTATTTGTGCTGGTGTGGGGAACTTTAATATTTCATAGTGTTACAAAAGGAATAGTACCTGTATTTTCTAGGTTCATCTTTTTGCATTCATAGGAGCAACTGCTTTTAGTTTTTTAAAGAACAAGGAATTGCAATATTAAAAGGTGGTATTATATCTGCAGGACTTGTATATGTTCTTATGTCTTTTATTGTTTTTAAAATTTGGAGTTGAAAGAATAAAATCATTCTTTTCCACCAGTAGTTGTAGGACCAATAATAATGGTTATAGGGCTAAGACTTAGTCCAGTGGCATTAAGCATGGCAGGATATAGTAATAATACATTTGATAAAGATAGTTTAATTATTGCATTAGTAGTTGTTGTTACTATGATATCTATTAGTATCTTAAAGAAAATCATTCTTTAGATTAGTTCCAATTTCTAATTTCAGTTGTCATAGGATATATTGTTGCATATTTTATGGGAGATGTAGATTTATCAAAAGTTCATGAAGCAAGTTGGTTAGGGATTTACCAGCAGGAGCATTTTGGGAAACTATCACTACATTACCTAAATTTACTTTTTACAGGAGTAATAGCACTTGCACCAATAGCTTTGGTTGTATTTATAGAACATATTGGAGATATAACAACTAATGGAGCAGTTGTTGGAAAAGATTTCTTCAAAGATCCAGGAGTACATAGAACATTACTAGGTGATGGACTTGCAACAATGGCCGCTGGATTTTTAGGAGGACCTGCTAATACAACTTATGGAGAAAATACAGGAGTTCTTGCAGTAACAAAAAGTATATGATCCAGCAATTTTAAGAATAGCAGCTTGTTTTTGCAATAGTTTTAGGACTTATAGGAAAATTTGGAGTAATACTACAAACAATACCTCAACCAGTAATGGGAGGAGTTTCTATCATATTATTTGGTATGATAGCAGCTGTTGGAGTAAGAACAATAGTTGAAGCACAACTTGATTTTACACACTCAAGAAACTTAATCATAGCAGCCTTAATATTTGTATTAGGAATAGCTATTGGAGATATAACAATTTGGGGAACAATTTCTGTTTCAGGTTTAGCATTAGCTGCACTTGTAGGAATAGTTTTAAATAAAATTTTACCAGAAGACAAATAAGGAGTATAATATATGGAAAGAATTGCCAGCTTTCAAGTTGACCATAAAAAAATTGAATAGAGGAATTTATGTGTCAAGACTTGATGAAATAAATGGAAACTATCTAACAACTTTTTGATATAAGAATGAAGTTACCTAATAGAGAACCTGTAATAAATATAGCAGAATTACATACAATAGAACATTTAGGAGCTACATTTTTTTAAGAAATCATCCTACTAGAAAAAGATGATATTATCTATTTTTGGACCTATGGGATGTAGAACAGGACTTTACCTAATTTTTAAAAGGTAAATTAGAATCAAAAAGAAGTAGTTGAACTTATAAAAGAACTTTTTTTGAATTTATTAGTAAATTTGAAGGAGATATTCCAGGAGCTTCTGCAATTGAATGTGGAAATTACTTTAGATCAAAAACTTTGCCTATGGCAAGATATGAAGCAGAAAAAAATTTTTTTAGAAAGAAACATTAAACAATATAAAAGGAAGAAAAATTTAGTTTATCCCAGAATAAATCTAACAAAAATTTTTTTAAGGAGATGATATTATGAAGAAGTTTATTTATGTTTTTAATGTTGTTTTCGTTATTTTTTTAATTGGTTGTGGAGAAAGTAAAAATGAAAGTCCCTAATGGTAACACAGATTGTTATAGGTCAAGGAGCAAAACCTAAATCACTTGATCCTCATATGTACAACTCTATTCCTGATTTACTTGTTTCTCGTCAATTCTATAATACATTATTTTCAAGAGAAAAAGATGGAACTATAAAAACCTGAATTGGCTGAAAGTTATGAGTATAAAAATGACAAGGAATTAGATATTGTTTTTAAAAAAAGGGTGTAAAATTTCATGATGGAACTGAATTAACAGCAGATGACGTATTATTTAGTTTTGAAAGAATGAAAGAAAAACCTGGAGCATCTAGTAATGGTAGAAGAAATTGATAAGGGTTGAAAAAAAGTTAATGACTATGAAATAAAAAAATCTTATTAAAAAAATCCTTCTTCAGCTATGTTGTATAACTTAGCTCACCCAATAACTTCTATAGTAAATAAAAAAATATGTAGAAGCAGGAAATGATCTATCAATTGCTCCAATGGGAACAGGTGCATTTAAGTTAATAGCTTATAATGATGGAGAAAAAGATTGAATTAGAAGCTTTTAAAGATTATTTTGAAGGAGCTCCAAAAGTTGAAAAAGATAACTTTTAGATCTATTCCAGAAGATACAAGTATGCTTGCTGCTTTAGAAACAGGTGAAGTTGATATTGCTACTGGTATGCCTCCTGTTTCAACTCAAACAATAGAAGCAAATGATAAATTAGAATTAATTTCTGAACCAACTACTGCAACAGAATATATTTGTTTAAATGTAGAAAAAGCTCCATTTAATAATAAAGATTTTAGAGTAGCTTTTAAACTATGCTATAGATAAGAAAAGTATAATTGACTCTATTTTTTCTCTGGAAGAGGAAAAAGTTGCAAAAATCAATAGTAAATCCAAATGTTTTTTTGGTTATTACGATGGTTTAGAAGAATATCCTTATGATGTAGAAAAAAAGCTAAAGAATTAATTGAAAAAAATCAGGTTTAAAAAGATGCGAAAATTTTTCTCTTTATGTAAATGATAGCCCAGTAAGATTACAAGTGGCACAAATAATTCAAGCTAATTTAAAAGATGTTGGAATTGAAATGACTATTGAAACTCTTGAATGGGGAACATATCTTCAAAAAAACAGGAGAAGGAGATTTTTACAGCTTATTTAGGAGGATGGATTTCAGGAACTTCTGATGCTGATATAGTTCTATATCCTTTATTAGATAGTAAATCAATAGGTTTCCCTGGAAACAGAGCTCGTTACTCTAATCCAGAATTTGATAAGGAAGTTGAAGCAGCAAGAGTAGCTTTTAAGTCCTGAAGAAAGAAAAGAACACTTTAAAAATGCTCAAATAATAGCTCAAAATGATTCTCCTCTTATTGTTTTTATACAATAAAAAAATGAAAAATATTGGTATAAATAAGAGAGTGAAAAGGATTTGAATATGATCCAACTACTATGCATAAATTTAAAAAAATTTAGAAATTAAATAAAAGTTTTATTGGAGCTATTGTAAATTACAATGGCTCCCTATATTTTTATCATAAGGAGATGAACTAAAAATGAATATAGATTTAAAATATACATTAAAGAAAAACAGTTGAACTTTTAGCAATACCAAGTCCAGTAGGATATACTCATAATGCTATTGAATGGGTAAGAAAAGAATTAGAAAGCTTTAGGAGTAAAAAAATATAATATAACAAAAAAAGGGAGCATTAATTGCTTATGTTAAAGGAAAAGACTCTAATTATAAAAAAATGATTTCTGCCCATGTTGATACTTTAGGAGCAGTAGTAAAAAAAAGTTAAAAAAAGAATGGAAGACTTGAAATTACTAATGTTGGAGGTTTTCGCTTGGGGATCTGTTGAAGGAGAACATGTAACAATACATACTCTTTCTGAAAAAAACATATACAGGAACTATACTTCCAATTAAAGCTTCTGTCCATGTTTATGGAGATGTTGCAAGAGAAATGCCAAGAACAGAAGAAACAATGGAAATAAGAATAGATGAAGATGTAAAAACAGATGAAGATGTTTTTCAAAATTAGGAATATTACAAGGAGATTTTTGTTTCTCTTGATCCCACGTACAAGAGTTTTTAGAAAATGGTTATATAAAATCAAGATACTTTAGATGATAAACTTTGTGTAGCACAAATTTCTAGCTTATTTAAAATATTTAAAAAGATAATAAATTAAAAACCAAGAACTGATTTATATATTTATTTTTTTCTAATTTTGAAGAAATTGGACATGGAGTTTCAGTTTTTTTCCTGAAGATTTAGATGAGTTTATAGCAGTTGATATTGGACTTGTTGCTGGTGAGGATGCTCATGGTGATGAAAAAGAAAGTTAATATTATTGCAAAAGATAGTAGAAGTCCCTTATGATTATACTTTTAAGAAAAGAAAGCTTCAGGAAGCAGCTGATAAAAAAATAAAATACAATATACAATAGGAGTACATAATAGATATGGGTTCAGATGCAACAACAGCAATATTTACAAGGATTTCGATTTTAAATATGCTTGTATAGGGACCAAATGTAGATGCAACTCATCACTATGAAAGATGCCATAATGATGGAATTGTTGAAACTATAAAATTATTAATTGCTTACTTATAAAAAAATATACATAAATAATAAAAAAATGGAACTATAACATATTTAAATATGCAGTAGTTCCATTTTATTTTTATTTCTTAATTAAATTTTAACTTTTTTTAGTATACAATAAAAAAACATCTGTTATAATAAACTAGGTTTTATTTTTATAAAAAAATGAAGGGGGTTTTTAATAAATGCAAATTGTAACTGACAAAAAAATAAAGTAGCACTTTATTTTTAAAGATAATGCTGTTAGCTATAAAGAATTTATTTTAAATACAAAAAAATAAAACAATATGCAAATATAAAAAGAATTTTACAAATAATATGATTTATATGGAAAATAGACCAGAATTACTATATAGTTTCTTTTCTATATGGGATAGCAGAGCAACTTGTGTCTGTATAGATGCTTCAAGTACAGCAGAAGAATTATCGTATTATATAGATAATTCAGAAGTTGAAAAAAAATATTCACTTCAAAGAGGACAACTTGAAAAAGTAGAGGAAGCTTTCACTATCTTAAATAAAAAAAGTTGAACTTGTTATTGTAGACGATATTGAATTTGATAAAATTAAAATTGATGAAAATATAGAAGCTAACTTAGTTATTAATTCACCTGAAAGAGAAGATACAGCACTAATTTTATATACATCAGGAACAACAGGAAAACCTAAAGGAGTTATGCTAACATTTGATAATATTCTAGCAAATGTAGATTCACTTGATGTGTATAAGATGTATGAAGAAACAGATGTAACTATTGCACTATTACCTTTACATCATATCTTACCACTTTTTAGGAACAGGTGTAATGCCACTTCTATATTCAGCTACTATAGTATTTCTTGATGATATGTCTTCTGTTGCATTTGATAGATGCAATGAAAAAAATATAAAGGTAACTATGTTAATAGGAGTACCTAAACTTTGGGAAGTAATGCATAAAAAGATTATGGATACTATAAACTCAAAAGGAATAACAAGATTTATTTTTCAAACTTGCTAAGAAAAATAAACTCTTTAAGTTTCAGTAAGAAAATATTTAAAAAAAGTAAGTGAAGGTTTTGGAGGACATATTAAATTCTTCGTTTCAGGAGGGATCTAAATTAAATCCACAGATAACAGAAGACTTTTCTTACTCTTGGAATAAAAAAATTTGTGAAGGTTATGGAATGACTGAAACATCTCCAATAATAGCTTATACTCCCAAAAGATGATATAATGCCAAACTCAGCTGGAAGAGTTATAAAAAGATGTAGAAGTTAAGATAGCTGATGACAATGAAATACTTGTTAAAGGTAGAAATGTAATGAAGGGATATTATAAAAATCCTGAAGCAACTGCTGAAATAATAGATAAAGATGGTTGGTTACATACTGGAGATTTAGGAACTTTAAAAAGATGGTTATCTATATGTAACAGGTAGAAAGAAAGAAATGATAGTTTTATCAAATGGTAAAAAAATATAAATCCTATTGATATAGAAGCAAAATTAATGTCTATGACTAACCTTATTGCTGAGGTTGTTGTAACTGAATATAATTCTATTTTTAACAGCAGTTATTCATCCTGATTTTTAATAAAGTTAAGGAAGAAAAAGTTGATAATATTTATGAAGTATTAAAATGGTCAGTTGTTGATAAATATAACCAAAAAAAGTCCTGACTATAAAAAGATATTAGATGTAAAAATTGTAAATGAAGATTTTTCCAAAGACAAAGATTGGAAAAAAATTAAAAGATTTATGATAGCTGATATGCTAGAAGGAAAAAAATCGAAAAGAAAGAAAGAAAACCTGAACCTGATTTTTGAAGAATATAATAAAATTAAAAAAAATATTTAGTTACTGCTAAAGAAAAAGAAGTATATTTTTGATTCTCATATTGAAATAGACTTTAGGTATGGATTCTTTAGATATGGTTGAATTTCAACATTTCTTAGATTTAAACTTTGGAGTAAAAAGAAGAAAAATCTAATTTCTAAACATCCATCATTATTAGAACTTGCTAATTATGTAAAGGAAAAATAGAAATCAAGAAAAAAATTGGAAATTTAAACTGGAAAGAGATCATTAATAAAGATACTGATGCGAAATTACCAAGTTCTAGTTTCTTAGCTATAATTTTTAAAAATTCTTATCATGTATTCTATTTAATACTTTCTTTAGAGTTAAGGTTAAAGGAAAAGAAAAAAATTGAAATGGATAAGCCAACTATTTATGTTGCTAATCACCAAAGTTTCTTAGATGGTTTCTTATTCAATTATGCTGTTCCTTCAAAATTAGTAAAGAAAACATATTTTCTTGCAACAGTAGCACATTTTAAAAAGTTCTATAATGAAGTCTTTTTGCAAATTCAGCTAATGTTGTTTTAGTTGATATAAATAAAGATATTGCAGAAGTTATGCAAATACTTGCAAAAAGTTTTTAAAAAGAAAATAAAAAAATGTAGCTATCTATCCTGAAGGTTTAAGAACTAGAGATGGAAAAAAATGAATAAATTTAAAAAAATCTTTTTGCAATATTAGCTAAAGGAATTAAATGTTGATGTACAACCTTATGTTATAAGTGGTGCTTATGAATTATTCCCTACAGGAAAAAAATTTCCTAAACCAGGAAAAAAATATCAATTGAATTTCTTTAGATAAAATTAAAGTTGAAGACTTAAAGTTATGATGAAATTGTAGATAAATCATATAAGGCTATAGAAGAAAAAAATTAACAAAATAGAAAGTTTAAAGTTATTCACAAAAATACTTTTATCTGTGATAAAATAAAAAAATAGTTTTTTTATATTTATTTTTTTAAAAATTTGGGAGTAGTGATGTTGTAATGAAAAATAGGTTTTGACCACGGTAAATATCTAGAAGAACAATCTAAATATATACTTGAAAGAGTGAATAAGCATGACAAATTATACATTGAGTTTGGTGGAAAACTTTTAGGAGATCTTCATGCAAAAAGAGTTTTTACCTGGTTTTGATGAGAATGCTAAGATAAAAGTTTCTAAATAAACTTAAGGATCAAATAGAAGTTATAATTTGTGTATATGCTGGAGACATTGAAAGAAATAAAATCAGAGGTGATTTTTGGAATTACTTATGATATGGATGTCTTTAGACTGATAGATGATTTAAGAGAAAAATGAGCTAAAAGGTCAATAGTGTTGTTATCACAAGATACGAAGATAGACCTTCTACAGACCTTTTTATCACTAGACTTGAGAGAAGAGGTATAAAAGTATACAAACACTATGCAACAAAAAGGTTATCCTAGTGATGTTGATACTATAGTTAGTGATGAAGGTTATGGAAAAAAATGCCTATATAGAAACAACAAAACCGATAGTTGTTGTAACTGCTCCAGGACCTGGTAGTGGAAAACTTGCAACTTGTTTAAGTCAACTTTATCATGAATATAAAAGAGGAAGAAAATGTAGGATATTCTAAATTTGAAACTTTTCCCTGTTTGGAATGTACCTTTAAAACATCCATTGAATATAGCTTATGAAGCAGCAACAGTTGATTTAAATGATGTTAATATGATAGATCCATTTCATTTAGAAGAATATGGAGAAATTGCAGTAAACTATAACAGAGATATCGAGGCTTTTCCTTTATTAAAAAAAGAATAATTGAAAAAAATAACAGGGAAAAAAATCAATTTATCAATCACCTACAGATATGGGAGTTAATAGAGTAGGTTTTGGTATTACTGATGATGAAGTTGTCAAAGAAGCTTCTCAACAAGAAATAATAAGAAGATATTTTTAAAACTGGTTGTGATTATAAAAAAAGGAAATACTGATTTAGAAACATTTAAAAAGAGCTGAATTTATAATGCACAGTTTAGGATTAAAAAGAAGAAGATAGAAAAAGTTGTTACTTTTTGCAAGAAAGAAATTAGAACTTTTAAATAATGAAGAAAAAGTCTGATAAGCAAAAAGACACTTTCAGCTATAGCATTTGAAATGCCTGATGGACAAAATAATAACAGGAAAAAAAAATCTTCTTTAATGGATGCACCTTCGGCTGCTATCTTGAACTCATTAAAATATCTTTCAAATTTTGATGATGAATTATTATTAATTTCACCAACAATTTTAGAGCCTATTATTCAGTTAAAAGAAAAGACTTTAAAAAAATAAACATATACCATTAGATTGTGAAGAAATATTGATTGCCTTAAGTATAACAGCAGCAACAAATCCTATGGCAGAGCTTGCACTGTCAAAACTTTCACAATTAGCAGGGGTACAAGCACATTCTACTCATATCTTTAGGTAGAAATGATGAGCAATCTTTAAGAAAAACTTGGAATAGATGTAACATCAGATCAAGTTTTTTTCCAACTGAAAAATTTATATTATAATCAATAAAAATACAGAGCTATTGCAGTTTAAAATTTGCAATAGCTTTTTTTCTATCTATAGAAAAAAAGAGAACTGTCAAACAGTTCTCTTAATCCATAAAAAAAGAGGGTATTTATCATTAATCATTATTTTTATTAACTCGTTATATCTAGGACCAGCATTTGTAATATTTTCTGGCATATTTGGATATTTTTTTCTTTAAAAGTTCTTATAGAATAAGTTAGCCAACTTTTTTTAGCAGCTATATATATTGCTCTTTATCTTCCCAAGTATCTATAGGATTCATAATTTCACTCAGGAACATTAGGACAAGATTGAGGAATATCAAGATTAAATATTTCATCATGTTTATATTCAGCATTATCAAAATATCCATTTAATACTGCTGTAACCATAGCACGAGTATATTTTAGATTTATTCTTTTTCCTGTTCCATATGCTCCACCAGACCAACCAGTGTTTATTAAATAAACTTTTGTGTTATGTTTTTCTAATCTTTCACCAAGCATTTTAGCATACACACTTGGATCCATAGGCATAAAAGGTTCACCAAAAACATGTTGAGAATGTTGGTACAGGCTCTTTAACTCCTAATTCAGTTCCAGCAAGTTTTAGCAGTAAATCCAGTTACAAAGTGGTACATTGCTGCTTCTTGACTCAATCTTGAGATTGGAGGTAAAACTCCAAAAGAATCAGCTGTTAAGAAAATAACAACTTTTGGTATTCCACCTACACCTGCTAATTCAGCGTTAGGAATATAGTGTATAGGATATCCAACTCTAGTGTTAGGAGTAATACTAGGATCTTCATAATTTATTTTTTTCTTGTTTTTTTCATCCATAGTAACATTTTTCTACAACACTTCCAAATTTTTATAGCATGATAGATTTCAGGTTCACTTTCTTCTTTTAAGATTGATACATTTAGCATAGCATCCACCTTCAAAGTTGAATACTCCAGTATCACACCAACCATGTTCATCATCACCAATTAATTTACGATTTGGATCTGCTGATAAAGTTGTTTTACCTGTTCCAGATAAACCAAAGAAAATTGCAGTTTCATGAGTCACAGGATCCATATTAGCAGAACAGTGCATAGGTAAAATATTTTTCAAGAGGCATTATATAGTTCATTATAGAAAAGACACTTTTTCATTTCTCCTGAATATCTTGTTCCACAAATTATAGCCATTTTCTTTTTCAAAATTGATTATGATAGCTGCTTCAGAATTAACTCCATCTATTTCAGGTACACAGTGGAAAGTTAGGGAGCAGATATAACTGTGAAATCAATTTTATTATTTTCATTGTATTCTTCATCAGTTCTTATTAATAATTGATGTATGAATAAATTTTGGCTAGGCATTTCATTTATAAAAACGAAATCTTCTAGTATATTGAGGATTAGCTCCAGCCTTTTCCATCAAAAACATAGATTTCTTTTTTGAAGGTAAGCAATTAATTTTCCAAGAATAGCATCAAACTTTTTCACTTTCAATAGGTTTATTTCTACTCCAGTCAATATGTTTATGTACACTTGGAGTGTCAACAAAAGAATTTATCATCTGGAGCACGTCCAGTATATTTTTCCTGTTTCTATGACTAAAGCACCAGTATCATTTAATTTTTCCTTCACCATTTGCTAAAAGCTTTTTCAGTAAGCTCTGCAGGGCTTAGATTATAATGAACTGCTAATACATTAGCAATTCCTAATTTTTTTCAAGTCCATACATCTTCATAATAAATCTACCTCCATAATAGAAATCGTTAATTTTTAAAACTTTTTTTGAGCTAAGATTTAATATTATATCTTAAATAAATGATAAACTCTTTTTTTATAAAAAGCAACTAAATTTTTTAAAAAGATAAACTTTTTAATCAAAAAAATAGAATAAATTTTTATCCAAATTATATAATATATATATTTTATATAGTAATTATGATTTTTGTTAATTAAAAATCTAAAATAAAAAAAGTAAAAAAATATTCATTACTGAGTAAATTTTCATTTTTTTACTTTAAGATTGAAATTTTAAATAATAAATAAAAAAAAATCCTAAATTAATAGGATTTTTTTCTTATCAGCTTATTTTTTTCTGAGTATACAGAAACTTGTTTTTTTATTTTTTTCCTAATCTTTCAAATTTTACATATCCATCGATTAATGCAAATAGAGTATGGTCTTTACCAATTCCCATATTGTTTCCAGCATGGAATTTAGTTCCTCTTTGTCTAACTATGATATTCCCAGCTTTTAACAACTTCTCCATCGTATTTTTTTACTCCAAGATATTTAGGATTAGAGTCTCTTCCGTTTTTTTAACAGAACCTTGCCCTTTTTTTATGTGCAAATAATTGTATATTTAATAAAAAAATTGCATTTACTTATCCTCCTTTTTCTACAAGTCTAATGTACTTAGGATATTGTTTAGTTAATTCTTTTTAAAAAAATATAGCCATAGCTTTCTGTGAGTATATTTCGTTTGTGTTAGTTTATCTAGGCTAATATTTTTTTAAATCAACATCAAGAAAGCCATCATTTATTTTTAAAATCAACTTTTAACTTTAATACTTCTTGTATACCTATTAAAGTCATTTGCAATGATGTTGAGATAGCAGAACAAATGATATCACTTCCTTGTTCTGAGTATCCAGAATGTCCACTTGCTTTTATATCCTATGATGTTACCATTTTTTTCTAAAAATTTCTACTTTTTGTCATAAACTATGCTATTATTGAAGTTACTTTTACTTCAGTAAAAAAAGTTGTCTATGACCTTTTTTCTATGACTAGCTTTTTTAGGCTTGTATTTGAAGTTAATAACTTTAGCTGCTTTTACCTTGAGATAAAAACTTCTACAACTACTTTTTGCTCCTTCTACTAATGGTTTTCCAACTTTAACGTTGTCTCCACCAGCTACTAAAAAGAACTTCTGTTAATTCAACAGTTGCATTAACTTCAGCATTTAATTTTTCTACTCTTAATACATCACCTTCTGTAACTTTATACTGTTTTTCCACCAGTTTTTAATTACTGCGTACATATCAACACCTCCATATGTAATTCGCTAATATAAGGTTGCTGAACACCTTTATTATGCGTTAATCCTATTTATATTAACATAGAAATTTGAAATTGTCAAATATATTTCTAAGAAAATGAAGAAAAATTTTATTGATCAGGTGAAAATTAAAATTTCTTTGCATTATTCAGATAAATGTTATATAATGAACTTAATATATTAAGCAAAACAAAATAATTTTTTTATTGAGGAGGAGATATGTCAAAAAAAGCACTATTTATGGTACACTTTGGGACTACTCATAATGACACAAGAGAATTAACTATAGATAAGATGAATAAAAAAATTTGCAGATGAATTTAAAGATTATGATTTATTTACAGCTTATACATCAAGAATAGTTTTTAAAAAGATTAAAAAGATAGAGGTGAAAATTACAGCACACCTTTAAGAGTTTTTAAATGCTTTTAGTAGATCAAGGATATGAAGAATTACTTATACAAACTTCTCATGTTATACCTGGTATTGAATATGAAAAATTTAGTGAGAGAAGTAAATTCTTTTTCTAATAAATTTAAGACTGTAAAGATTGGAAAAACCACTTTTTATACTATATTGATGATTATAAAAAGTGTGTTGAAGCATTGGCAGATGAATATGTTCCAAAAAAATAAAAAGAAGCTCTAGTTCTTAGTTTGTCATGGGAACAGATTCGCCACTAGCTACTAGTTATGCAATGATAGAATATGTTTTTTTGAGTGAATATGGATATGATAATGTATTTTGTAGTTTGTACAAACAGCATATCCTTTGATGGATAGTCTAATAAAGAAACTTAAAAAGGCTGGAATAGAAGAAATTACTCTTGCTCCATTTATGTTTGTTGCTGGTGAACATGCTAAAAATGATATGGCAGTAACTTATAAAGAAGAACTTGAAGAAAAATGGTTTTCAAAAGTAAATGAAGTTATTTTTAAAAAGGTTTAGGAGAATTTGATGCTATTCAAAAATATATTCTTAAATCACTTAAAACTTGCTATTGAAAAAAAGATGATGAGGATATAGCAGATTTTAAAAAAAGGAATATACTGAATAAATATCTATAATACTTTTCACAATAAAACACTATCACAAAAAAAATCTACCTCTTAGATATTATAAGGGTAGATTTATTTTCTAATAGAGTAGTTCACTTTATTTAATAAATCTGAAAAATTCTTCAGCTTTTTTTAAAGTCATTCTCATCAGGGTGAGTAGAAGCAGCCTCCCATCTCGCTAATCTTTCTGGAGTTACAGCATGAGGATGTCCCAGCTGGGAAATTTTTCATTACATCCATCATTTCTTTTGATATTCTTCCCCAGATTAGAAGACCATCTTTAAAAAAATATTATTTTTCAGAACAAAGTTTTTTTAGCATTTTCAAAAACATCATTCCAATGTTCTGAGTCAGGTCTTGCTCCTAAGGTTCCTAAAAAAATAAAGATTTTTTTATTATTAAGAGTTTTTTAAAAAAATCAATACTATCTTTATCCATAGTTCCTTTATCACACCAAAAAAACCTATAATTATGTTTTTCATAATCAGAAGGCTTTATATTTTTTTGCTATCTTTCACATTTATAATTTCTTTTTCCACATTTAAAAGCATTATATATTCTTTCTACAAACTGCTTTTAGTATTTCCACTTATAGTTGAATAAACAATTAATGTCTTCATAGATTCCTCCCAATTAATTCAATTATGTCAGCAACTAAGCTATTTCCCCAAAAAGATTCCTTTTTAATTGATATATAGCAAAGTTATTCTCAATTTTTATATAACCTTTATTTTCAAATTCTTTTTAGTCTTTTTAAAAAAATTTCCTATAAATTTTTCTCATCACAATATTTTTTTGTATTTCAAGTAAATTAAATTTTTTTCAAATTGCATTAAACCAGAAATCATAGAAAGTTTATAATTAAGTTCTGAAGTTCTAGAATAAAAAAACTTACTTGTTGATTCATATTATAGATTCCTATATCTTGTATATGTCCTCCAGCTCCAACACCAATAGGAAGTAAATTTTTTTAGACTGTTGTTATTCCTTATATATTTGTATTTATCTTTACCATTAGAGAGCTTTAGTTAATTCTAATAGCTCATAGGAATTCTCAATACAAGCTTCATAAAAAAAGATTATGTAATTCTTCATCTCTTTTTTAGACTGTAGGTATAGATAGACTTATCTTTTTCTCTTTCTTTAGAAATATCTGAGCCATCATGTATCATAAGTGAGTAAAAGCTAGTGCTATCAACTTTAATTTCTGATAATAATCTTGCATCTTCTAAAATTTCTTCATCAGTTTGATCAGCATAGTTATATATTATATCTATACAAATAAGTCCCGAAAATCTCTTTTTTTAATTTCTTTTTAATCTTTCTACAACATAATTTTTTTATCATATGTCCTATTTAAAAGCTTTCTTCCTCTATTAGAAAAATGTTTGAATACCTACACTTATTCTATTAACTCCATATTTTTTTCCATAATTTTCAAGTTTTTTTCAAAACTTAAATTATGTAGAGTTGTTTCAAAAAGTCATTTCATAATCTTTGGAAAATATAAAATTTTTCTCTTAAAGTTTTTTTAATATTCTTTCTAATTGTTCTTTTTTTAAATATAGTTGGAGTACCTCCACCAAAAAAAATACAACATCAACTTCACTTGTCTTACAAAAATTTATATGCTCCATATTTTTTTATTTCATCACAAATATATTTAGTATACTCTTCCAAATCATTATCTAATTGCTTTCTATTCATATTACAAAAAAAGAACAGATTTTATCACAATAAGGTGTATGAAAATATAAAGCAAGTTGTTTACTTTACATTCACTCCTTCAAGTAGCGATATAAAAATCTTCTTTACTTGCTTTTAAAATTTTTTTGTAAATTTGGAAATAACATTTCCTACATCATGATGAGACTTATATCTTATTTTTAAACATGATATATCCTTTCTTATGTTTTTTTGGAATTATATAAGGTTTGTTATCCTCATTGTACAAAAACTTTACAATCTAAATTATAGACATCTTTTTATATTTTTGTTCATTTATAACTTCATAAGGACTACCTTTTTTTATAAATTTTTCCATCTTTTAAAACTATTAAATTATCACAGAAATAAAGAAGCTAAATTTAAATCATGTATAATAATGATAACTGATATTTTTTTCTGAGTGGATATACGTTTTTAAAAATTTTCATAAACTCCACAGCATTATTTAAATCAAGAGCAGAAGTAGGTTCATCTAAAAGTAAAATTTTTAGTTTCTTGTACTAAAGCTCTAGCTAATAAAACTTTTTGTAATTCTCCACCAGATAGAGTTTCAATATTTCTATCTTTTTAAAAATTCTATATTTAATAAATTAATATTGTAGTTTACAATTTCAAAATCTTTTTTTCACAATAATTATTCCAAGAATTTTTTTAATAATGGAAATCTTCCTAATAATATATAGTCAAAAGACAGAAATATTAGAAATTATTGTGGAATGTTGTGGAATATATGAAATTAATTGTGCAATTTTTTTATGGCTCAATTTTTTTAATATCAGTATTCATTATTTCCAATTTTTTTAAAATCTCCATTGAGATATTTAATAATATTTTTTTAGCTAATGTTGATTTACCACAACCATTTGGATCCTATAATACCAGTTAACTTATTCTCATCTATATCTAATTTCAATTCTTTTTAGAATTTGTTTTTTACCATAGAAATAATTAAGATTTTTCTATACTTACTATACTCATTATTTCCTCCTAGCTTTCAAAGCTAAATATAAAAAGAAAGGTGCACCCTAAAATAGAAGTTATAACTCCTATGGGAACTTCAACAGGAGATAAAACAATTCTTCCCACTGTATCACAAAATAATAAGAATACTCCACCATAAATTAATACAAAAGGAATTAATCTTGAATTTAAAGGTCCTATAATACTTCTCATTATATGAGGAACAATAAGCCCAACGAAACCAATCATTCCTGTAAATGCTACTGAATAAGCAACAACAAAAGAAGAAACTATAAGCAAATGAAATTTTTAACTTAGATATATTAATCCCCTAAAGAATGGGCTTGTTCATCACCTAACATCAATATATCAAGTTCATTTCTTTTTAGAATAAAAAAATATATACTTGAAAAGACTAAAGGAAAAAAATTAAAAATAATATCTGTCTCCAACTAGCATTTCCTAAATATCCCATAAGCCACATAGTAATTTTTAAAAGAGTCTTCTCCTATCATATAGATTGAAAAAGAAGTGAAAACCTCCTAAAAAAATGAAGAAAGAGTAATTCCAACTATAAGTAAAAGTATTTACCTCTATTTTTGTTACCTCTTTTTGAAATTTTTAAAAAAATTAAAAGTGTACTGAGCATACAAGAGATAAAAAGCTATTACTCCATAATAAAATTCTGGTAATTTTTAACAGATAAGCTATAACAGCTCCAAAAAGTTGCACTTGAAGCAATACCAATTATATAAGGATCTGCAAGTGGATTTTTGAAATATTATTTGTACAATATTTCCACTTGAAGCAAGTAACATTCCAACTAAAAAAATGCCATTATAATTCTTGGAAGTCTTAATTCAAATACAATCATTTTTCATATAATCATCCATAGGACTTAAAAAAATAATAAATTTTTTTATTGGAATAATAACACTCCCTATAGATAAAGAGAGTGTTATTAGTATAAAACTTATCAGCAACGATATTAAAAAAAATATTTTTTTCATCTGATTTCCTTTTTTATTAGAATTTATATTTAAAAACCAGTGTAATAAGTTGTTCTAGGAGCAGGGTCATATAATCTATCTCCACTGCTAAGAGTCACACTATTATAGTATTTAGCTCCAAATACATTATCTACTCCTGCATATATGTCTAAAGAATCATTTACTTGATAATTAGCTCTTAAATTAAATACAGATTTTGCTTTTATCTTTTTCCATATTTATTTGCATTGTCAACAAAAGGCTGCTGCTTTATATTCATATTCTGCTCCAACTGTAAATTTAGAACTTATATTATAGTCCACAGATAGTAGTAATTTATGATTAGGAACTTCAGCAATTTCTTTTCCTTCAATATTTTTTATCATTGTCTTTTAATATTTTTAGTTTTTACAAAAGAATAAGATTCTTTAAAAAGTAAAGTTTTTCAAGCTTTTTGTTCAGCACTTAAATCAAAACCATATCTTCTAGTTTTTTTCCAAGATTTGTAGTTTTAAAACCATTAGTTGGATGAGCTCTACCACCATCAAAAAAATAGTTGCAATTTCATCTTTTGTTTCACTATAATAGATGTCAGCACTTAGGAGAGAACCTAATAAATAATCGTTCCATCCTACTTCAAATTGGTTAGTTTTTTTCAGATTTTTAAATTATTTGTTACATAATCAAAGGCTCCTGAACTAGTTCTTACTTTATCACTTAATTGAGAAGGAGAAGGTGATGTAAAAGCTCTTTCATATTTTTAAATAGACATTTCAGTATCTGAATATAAATGATTTACTGCTAATGTACCAGCCCAGTTATTCATATCTCTTTTAACAGTTGAAACATCATCTAAATTTCTTCTACTACCATCAAATTTACTTTTTTCATATCTTAAACCTTGAATGAATTCAAAATTATTAACTTTATAAGTGTTTAAAGCAAAACTTTCAAAAAGTTTTTCTTTGTTAAGTCCATATGTGTGTCAACAAGTTTCATTTTTTTCCAACTAATTCCATTTTAGAAGCTCTTATCATATTATCATCTGTATAACCTAGACCAATAATAATATTACTTCCACTATTATCATAAGTGTATTTATCTTTTTGCTTTTTATGCTAATTTTTTTCTATCTTCAAAATTAGAATGACTAGAAAAAAATCTACTCTAGAAGGACTTTCTTAATTGAGTCATTAAAAGCATTTAGTCTATTTGTCATAGCAAGTCTAGCACTTGCAGGTAAGCTAGGATTTCTAAGAGCAGAGCTTAAACCAGCTACTTGTCCAGCTAGAAATCCCCTTTATACATTCCAGTACCATCACTTATTGATTCAGAAGGAATTTCTGTTTTTTTGATAAAAAGCTACAACATTTAAATCATTATTATTAGTTATTTTTTTGAATTGTATGTCAAAGAGAACTCGTCTTTTTTTAATTTTATTGTTATCATTTTTTTATCATCAGAACCTAGTCCACTTTTGTCTTCTATCTTTATTCATTTGAGTTTCTGTTAAAGAAGCAGGATAAGTATATTTACTTCTATAACCACTGTATTTAAAAGCTATATTATCTGTTTTTATTTATATTATAATTAATTCTTCCAGAAAAAAATAATCAGAATTAGTGAAATCATAATCTCTATATCCATATTTTCTATTTTTTTAGAATAATTTACATCAAAATCAAAAATTACCTACACTAGTTCCTGTTGAGACATCAAATTTATTATTTCTAAAACTTGAAATTTGATATCCAATTCCACCACGAATATTTTTTTATTCTTATATTTTTTTGTAATAATATTTATAACTCCTCCAGAAGTTCCACTACCATAAAGAACAGCTCCTCCACCAGGAATAACTTCGATTCTTTCTATTTCATCAATATTTACAACATTAATAGGAACATTTTGGTGAGAAGTATCAAGCATATTTGCAGGAATTCCATCAACTAAAAAGTTGAACAGTTGCTTTTGCTTTCTGAAAACCTTGACCTCTAAGATCAATTGCAGGATGAGCACCTTCTTTTATATTTACTCCAGGAATAGAATCCAGAACTTCTGAAACAGAAGTATAACCCTTTTCCTTCAATGTCTTTCAGATTTTTAGAATAAAAAGGGAAGTTGTAGAACTTCTTAAACTATTTTTTTGAAAACCAGTTTCAGAATAAATGCTTTTTTTCACCTAAGTCTATTGTTTCTCCATAAGAAGTAGCACAAAATATAAAAAGTGATAAGCTCATTAAGTATTTTTTTCATTTTTTTGCCTCCATAGAATTAAATTTTTTTAGTATCATTCCCAATAGTAAAAAAATTTCAAAGTTTAATTCTTTATTTTTTTCTAACTTTAGATTTTTAAAACTTCCATTTCATCAAAAAAATTCTATAAGAACTTCTTAATATAAGAGATGAATCTAAGATAAAAAAATATTTTTGTTTTTTCCTGCTTTTGTTTTTAGCGATAACATTAGAAGCTTCAATAATTTGCTGAGGACTATCTAAACTCATGGCACCAGCTAAAAAAATCTGGATTTTTCTTTCAAAATATATTCTGGAGATAGTATAGGGTCTTTGACCAGGGACATTAGATGCAATATTAGTGACACCTAAATGTTTTAAGTACATCTCCAGGTAAAGAATCATCAGAAAAAAAGCTGTCATAGGCGAAGTTGAAAATAAAATAGCTCCTTTTTAAGTTAGAAAGATTTTTTTATGATTTTTCTTTAATAATTTTTTTCTAGTTTTTAAAGAAGAAACTTTTCTTAAATCTTCAGCTTCATTTTTTTCTACCTGAAATAACTCCAACAACAGAGATTAACTCTAATATTTCATTTAAATTAGAAGCATTAGAAACAATAACTTTATAACCTAATTTTTTTATAGACTCAACATTCTTTTAACATCATAGAACTAACTACAACTAAATCAGGTTTGTATTCAACTATTTTTTTCTAGATTTAAATTACTAATACTTCCCTATACTTTGAAGTTTTTTTCAACTTTTTCATAAGGATAAATCTTTACTTTTTAGTAGTCTTTTCCTATAGCAACTATAGATTTTTTTCTCCTCCTATTTTTAAATAATATTTCTATTACACCAGGATCTGTTACTATGATTCTTTTTATACTCTCTAGCTTCAATCTTATTTCCATATTTATCGACAATTTCATTATTCTCAATTTTTTACTGCAAATGATGTAAAGCTAAAAAGAATAAAAAGAAATAAGTAAAATTAGCTTTTTTCATTTTTCCCTCCTTTTCTTATTAAATATAATATTTTCATTTTAAAAAAATATTTTTGTAATACTATATATTATATAATCAGTTATTTAAAAAGCAACAAAAAAATCTATATAAGTCTAATTTAAAACTCCCAGAATTTTCTATATTCTTATTAGAATCAATAAAAAGATTGTTGACAAATTTTTATTTTGTCAACAGCATCTTCTAATTTTTGATAAAAACTTTTATCTTTTTTTAAATAAATGTACTCTTTACTATCTCTAATCTCATTTATATCATCTTTTTAACTCTGACATACTTACTTCTTTTCCATCAACACCATTGAAGCCTACTAATACTCTTTTTATCTTCATATTCTTTTTTTGATAAAGTAATTAACATAGAAAACATAGAAATCTATTTCTTCAAAATTTATAGTTTTAAATATAGCTAAATTTTTTTATAGCTATTTTCTCCTGCATTAACTATAAACTTTTTCTTCATCTTTGTATAAATATAGCTTTTTCTTCTTCTATAATCTTATTTAAAATAAAATTATATCTTTCAGATTTTTTTCTAAATTATAGTTAGATTCTATTTCTTCTAATTGTTTTTTTCAAAAATTATATTTCTTTTCTCCATTTTTCAATAAAAGACTTTTATTTTATTAAAAACTTCTTTAAATTCTATTTCCAATACTTTATCAATATCTCCAGAGAAGTCAACATAATTATAAGAAATTTTTTTCCCCAATTACATACTTCATATCCTTCTCCATTTTTTAAACTGATATGAATTCTTTTTAAAAGGTTTAAAATCATCAAGAGGTTTTATTCCTATATAAGAGATTTTTGGAGCTAAGGATGAAATACTATCTATATCCTTTTAAAGCTACATCAAACTTCTCCATTACAAAAAGATTTTTCCAAATAATTTTAATTTTTTTCTTATAATATAATCTATCTTCAATTATTTCATATTCTTCATAAGGAAAAGAAATAAATTATTGCATTTTTTTATTGCTTTTTATTAGTAAAATAACTTATCATAATACAAGCAATACCCATTACTATAAAAAAATCAATATCTCTATTCCACCCTCATATAATACTATTATTCCTTCACTAAAAATCTACTAAAAAATAAAGTATAAGAAAAAAGTTGTGAAAAAGAATAAAATAAAAAAACTTTTCTTTTTTCTGATAAATCTGGATGTCTATATATTAGCTTTTTTTCATTTCTACATTTAAACTTTTCAGTTTCTTGATCATCTTCTATATTTTTCTTCTTCAAGTTTTAAGTATTCTTTTAATTCTTTAATATACAAATCTACATCATCTTTTGGTGTTCCATAATATGTTGAAGGAGAGAATTTTTTTGCTGGAATATTCCATATCTTATATTCTTTTTCCATTTTTTTATCTTTTTATTAATATTCTTTTTTTGTTCATTAAAAATACCATAAAATAGCTAGTGCAGGAATATTTGTTGAAAATTCTAGCTGGGGCTTTCATTAGTATTTTACTAATTCTTTTTTTATTTCATTTAAATTAATTTCAAACTTTTCAAAAATTAATCATAGCTAATTTTTCTTGTATAATAAAAAAATGTTCATCTGAGATAATTATTTTTTTCTTCACTTAAAAAAATAATTACATATTATATATATTTTTTTACAAAAAGATATACTAGAAAAGGTGGAAGAAATATAGATAAGAAAAATAAAGAAATTTGACATAAGTTGAGCTGCTAAATTACTTTCATTTGAAATAAATGGCTTTTTTCTGTAGCTATAGTTTCCCAAATTCCCTGAGGTATTCCTACAACAAAATAAAATTGAATACATTTTATTGAAAAATACATTAAAAGCTATTATTGCAAATATTGAATAAAAAAACTAAAATGATTTAATTTTATTTCTTTTTTCTCCATTTATTCCTCCAGATCTTTTAAAAGTTAAATAGTTCTTACAATACGAAAACCAAAAATTTTTATAAGAATAAGTAGCTATAGTTTCACTTCTACTGATGATAAGAGAACTTTTTAGCAGAGTAAGCTCCTGAACCACCTTTAATTCTTCTATAGATATTATAAGGCTCAAAAAGTTTTTATATGTGTATAATTTTTCCATTTTCTATCTCACCAATTGTATCATAACACCATTCCCATATATTACCACTGCAATCAAAAAAAGCCCTAGCTGATTTGGCTTTTTTTAATCCTACCTCTTTTATTGAGACATCATTATTTTTTTAAAAATCTGAATTACTAAGATACCAGGCTACTTCATCTATATTATTACTTCCTGAATATTTATATTCAAAAAGTCCCTTCTTCTATTGCTTTTTTGTCCTCCACTTGCAAAACCATTCCCATTCTATTTCTGTAGGTAATCTAAAACCTTCTGTATTTTCAAAGTTTGCTTTATCAGGACTTACTATTTTTTTCTCCTAATTCTTTTATCATTAATGTTTCTTCTAAACTTTTACTGAATTCATATACAGGCTCTAAACCATATTTTTTTCACTTAGTTTATTACAGAATTCTAGTGCTTGCCACCAATTAACAGTTTCAACAGGCTTATATAATGCTTTTAGCTTCTGAGGGATTATTTTTCCATAACTTCTAACCACATTAATTGAGTTGTAGGATATTTACATACTTCTATATCAAAAAAACTTCCTTTAATTCATTTGAAAAAGAAGGGATATATTTTCCACCTTTAACTTTTTATCATATATTCATCTTCAAAATTTTTTTAATTCTATCTCTTTCTCTTTCATTTTTTTACCTCATTAAGAATAAATTTTTCTCTTTTTCTAAAAACTCTTCCATTCTTCTTCTCCTTCTTATCCATGGGGTAGCCCACGTAATGCAAACATCATTATTGAAAAAAATGGTAGTACTAAAAAAATAAAAAGTCCCTAATAAAAAAATATAAAATAAAAAGCCCTTTTCTCTTAAAAAAATCAGTAAGAAGAAATTAGTTAATACAAATAAAATATCTATTCCCACAATAATAATATTTGAAGAAAGTATAATGTCATCTTCATGATAACTATCAAAAATAGATTAAATTTACTATTAATAATATAATGATACTAGTTGTTATTTTTACTTTTTTTAAAATTAAATTTTTTCAAACCCTAAGTGTTCATTTATAAATGATAAAACTAAGAAGACAATTAATATTATAGAAATATTAGTTAAAAATTATTAGTTCCATTTATTATCCTCCTTTAAAAAGAAAAATTATATTACATTCTACTTCAAACCAAAGTCCTTCTTCATCTTCACCTTCGATTATATCAAAAACTTATTTGACAATCTTCTAAGTTTAGAATGTATGAGTTAGCTTCTTCATCTTTTGAAAAAGTCATCTTCTTATATTTTTGTATTTTTCAATTCTATCCTTAATATCTTCTCTTTGAGTAACAAGTTCAACTAAGTCTTCTTCTAAATCAAAACCCTAAATTTATAAAGTTTTTCATTGATAGTCTTTAGTTTTTAATAATTTTTTTCTTCTAACATATTTTTCCTCCAAAGTTTTTATATAGTTATTAAATTGTTCTAACAATACGAAATCCAGTGTTCAATACCACATAAGCAGCAGTTTCAAAAATCCGATAAAAGAGTAGTACAACTTTCAGCTGAATGAAGCCATGAACCTCCTCTAATTCTTCTATATGCACTGGAAGGATCAAAATTAAAAATGTAATGATTTTTATATTTTTCCATTTCTTCTGTGTCATAACACCATTCCCATATATTACCACTACAATCATAAAGTCCTAATTGATTTGGCTTTCTTTTAATCCTACATCTTTGTATAAGATAATTAGAATTCTCAGCATACCAAGCTACTTCATCGATATTGTCACTTCCTGAGTATTTATAGTCAAAAGTTCCTTGTTCTATAGCAACTTGTCCACCTCTTGCAAACCATTCCCATTCAATTTCAGTAGGTAATCTAAAACCTTCTGTATTTTTTTAAAGTTTGCCATTTTAGGATCAACAGTTTTTAATAGTTTTTCCTTTTTAATTCTCTTATTGCTAATATTCCTTGCTTACTTTTTGCTTAGATCGTAGACAGGTTCTAAAACCATATTTTTCACTTAACTTGTTACAAAATTCTAATGCTTTCCACCAAGTGATATTCTCAGCAGGTTCATTATTTCTCTCAGTTTCTAAAGTAAATATCTCCCATTATATCCAAACCACATCTTTTTGTTACAAGATATTTAGATACCTCTATATCAAAAACTATTTTTCTATCTCTTCAAAAGATGGGTTTATATATTCCACCTTTAACTTTTTACCATGTATTCATCTTTTAAAATTTCTGTAATTCCATTTTATCAATTCCTTTATATAATTTTTAGTATATTATAAAAAAATTGGGTTACAATTTGCAAACCCAATATTATTTTATATTTCTTTTTCCATAACTATAACTTCTTTTTCAGACTTTTCAAATTTTTAAAAATTTTCTTTCAATTTCTTTAAAATTTTGTTTTTTTCCAAAAAGAAAGTCCAATTTGATTATCAACCAATACTCCTATTCTTATTTTTTAAAAATTTTTTTATTTTTAAAAAGAATTCTCCAAGTATCTAAAAATTTTTAGTTCCTAAACCTTGTTTTTTTGTTTATCATTTTTTTATTATAAGAAGTCCCTATAAGAATAGTATCTTTTTCTGGATAATCAGTTAAATAATCAACTACTCCTAATATTTCATCATTAAAAGAAATTAATTTATAATTTTTCTGATTTTTATGAACTCCATCAGGAATAGTCTCTATATCTTCCTCAATATTAGAAATATTTTGAGAAGCATCTGATATTTTACTAAAATAATAGTCATTTTTTAGATCTAATTTAATTTGTAATATTATTTTATTACGATTAGTATTTAGCATTATCATTGCATAAATAGAAACCACAAACTGTACTTAATGGTGTCATTGCAAAGGCAGGACTCAGTTTTTGCTCCTGTTCTTTCACCATCAATTAAATCAAAGACAACTTTTTTTCAATGAGTGGTCTGGTAAAATTGGATAACCAACAGCTGGTCTTAAGAATGTTGGAACTATATCCTCAGATACTCTTGTTTCCATATATTCAGAAGCCGTTTCTGCTATAGCATTGCAAAGTAAAGTTTCAAGTAAACCTAAATACTTTATCATCTTTAAAGATTTTTACTTCCCAACTGAAATTACAAAACCTCCAACATAATCTTCTTTTTTTCTATATATTGAGCAAGATTAGGAGAAACTTCAAAAGTCATTCCTTCCATTTCTAAGAAAGTTTCAGTCTTCTTTACATCTAAAAATATCCATAAGCTGCTCTAAATTCAACTTTTTTTCTTCTATCAATTTTTCATAGATTTTCTTTAAGTCATTTAAAGTCTTTTTCTTCTTCAGGAGTATTTTTTTAACTCTTAAAAGCATATAGAGCAATATCCCATTTTAAAGTATCTTTAAATATTTCAACAGGTAGAGATAGAAATTGTTTTCCTAAAACTTTAGGAATATAGTTAACAGTCTTTTTTTAACTTCAGGGAAAACTTTTTTTCTCTTCAGTTTCATTATTGTTATCTATATATCTCTTAGCTATCTTACGAAGTTGATTTTGTTTTGTTTCAATAAAAATCTTTTCTCTTTGTTGATAAAAAGTTGAGAAACTACTGTTATAGTATCCATAGCATCTGTAACATGTAAAGAGTAATCGTAATTAGGTAAAACTTTTAAGCCTGTATGCAGTTTTAGAAGTTGCAGCTCCTGCAATTAATATGGAACTTGCATTCCAACTTTTTGGAATAAATCTGCAACTCTTTCCATTTCTTTTTAGAGAAGGACTTATAAGTCCACTTAAAAGTTACAACATCTGCATTTATTTCTTTTGCTTTTTCAACAATTTTTATCTCTTGGAACCATAACTCCTAGATCTATAACTTCATATCCATTACATTCTAAAAACTGTTCCAACTATATTTTTTTACCTATGTCATGTACATCTCCCATCAACAGTAGCCATTAGAATTTTACCTTTTTGATGAAGTCTTATCAACTTTATCTAGGTATGGAGTTAAAATATCAACACAATTATTCATAACAGAAGCTGAACGAATAAGTTGTGGTAAATAAAGTTCTCCTTGTTCAAATAGTCTTCCTATTTCTTGCATTGCAGACATCAATATATTTTCTAAAAATTTCAAGAGCTTTATATTTCTTTAATAAATCTCCTATAACTTCTTGTAAAGATTCACTTCCACCTTGAATTAAAAGCTTTTTCTAATTTTTATCTTCAGGTGTTTCAGCAAAAATTTGAGCTTCTTCTTTTCTTTTTAATTAAATTTAAAGAAAGTAGAGCTTCCATATCAGTACTTTCACCAAATATGAAAGATTTAATCTTTTCTCTTTCATCATCTGTCCATTGAGGTGCTTTTTCTTTTTGGATTTAAGATAGCAAAAATTAAATCCTCTAGGTATAGCTTCTTCTAAGAAAATATGGTGGAATGCTGCTCTTAATACATTATTTCCTCTAAAAAGCAAATGATAGGTTACTTAATCCACCAACAACTCCACAACCTTTTAAATTTTCATGAATATAATCGATAGTTTTAATAAACTCTCTTGCATGGTAACGGTCAGCTTCTTGTCCTGTTCCAACACTTAGAATATTAGGGTCAAATACTATATCAGAATTTCTAACTCCTATACTCTTTAGTAAATCATAAGCTCTTTGACATATTTCAATCTTTCTTTCAGCACTGACACCTTGTCCTTTTTCATCAAAAGCCATTACTATTATTGAGGCACCAAATTTTCTAATGATTTTAGCTTTTCTTAAAAATTCTTCAGTACCTTCTTTTAAACTGATAGAGTTTACAATTGCTTTACCAGAAGTATTTTTAAGTCCTTCTTCAATAACAGCAAAATCAGATGAATCAATCATTATAGGGACTTTTGCTATGAAAACTGTCATTTTTGTAAAAACTCTTAAAAAGTTTTTTTCATTTCTTCAACAGAATCTAAAATTCCCATCATCAACGTTTATATCTAAAACTTTTTGCTCCAGCATCTATTTGTTGTCTTGCAACTTCAAGAGCTTTTTAAATAGTTATGTTCTTCTATCATTGTTCTAAATAATTTTTGAACCTGATATATTATTTCTTTCACCAACACAAGTGAACTTATCATTAAAGTTGTATATTTCATTTCCAGATAGACAAGTTTCTAATAAATTTTTCTTCAGGTAAAACCCTTGGTTTTTTTGATCTTTTACTAATTCAGCTATTGCTCTTATATGGTCATAGTTTGTTCCACAACAACCACCTAAAATATTTATAGCTTGATTTTTCTATAAGAGGTAGAAGATCATCTCTCATTTTTTGTGCAGTTTCAACATAATCTCCATTTTTGATTAGGTAGACCTGCATTAGCATGTAATGATACAAATTTTGTTGTTAATTCTTTTTATTTTTTTAAAAATAAGAGGTACTAAATCTTTAGCTCCAAATGAACAGTTAAATCCAAAATGAGGTTACAGAATCTCTATCTAAAGCAACAATTAAAGATTCCATACTTTGTCCTGTTAATAACTTTTCCTTGTCTATTTACAGTAGCTGAAATTGAAATTGGTAATTTTACATTCTTTTTCTTCAAAAAAACTTCTTCTGTTGCAAGTAAGGCTGCTTTTTGCAGTTAAACCATCGAAAGATAGTTTCTAGTAAAATTCCATCTACTCCACCATCTATAAGTCCTGCAACTTGAACTTTTTATAACCTCTTTCATTTCATCAAAAGCTTACAGCTCTTTTATAAAGGTACATCTCCTACTGGAAAAAGATAAACTTTTATTTGTAGGTCCTATAGAACCAAACACATAAACTTTCTTTCCACTTTGTTTAACTGCATCTCTTGCAATTTCTGCAGATTTTTTTGCTAAGTCATAAACTTTATCTTCTAAATGATAATCTTTTAGTGAAATAGCATTACAGTTAAAAACTATTAGTTTCAATTATATCTGCTCCAGCTTCTATGTATTTTTTTATGTACTTCAAAAATTATATCAGGTCTAGTTTCATTCAATACTTCATAACAACCTTTTGCTCCATTAAAATCTTCAGGAGTTAATTCATATTTTTTTGTAAAACTGTACCCATTGCCCCATCTAAAACTAATATTCTTTCTCTTAGCTCTTTTTCAAACTCAAACATATTTTCCTCATTTCTAATCCAATTTACATTTCATTCTTTTCTTTTGTAGAGAAAAATAAAACAAATATATTATTAAAAAATACTGTGCTGCGACGTCCATTATTGTTGAGTGAGCCTTTGTGGAGCTCACGAAACACTAATGTCTAGCAAGCTACAGAAATAAATAAAGTTAAAGATTTGTTTTTATTTTTCTTATAATTCCTGTTGCATCTATTATTTTTTTAGCAGTTTCTGGTCTATTCATTGTGTATAAATGTATACCATTGATATCAGAAGCAACTAAATCAACCACTTGTTCTATTGCATAAGCAAGCCCAGCTTCTTTTTAATGCTGAAGGGTTATCTTCGTATTTTTTTCTAAAAATCTTTAAGAATTTTTTTAGGTATAGTACAAGAACATAAAGAAGTTATTTTTCTTTATTTGTTTAGCATTAGTTACTGGCATAATTCCTGCAACTAGTGGAACATTAATTTGTAATTTTTTTCTAATTTATCTCTAAATGAATAAAAAGAATTCATTATCTAAGAAAATTTGTGAAATTAAAAAAATCTACTCCTGCATTAACTTTTTCTTTTTAAATGGAATAAATCTAATAGGTCATTAGTTTCTCTATGTCCTTCAACATAGTATGCAGCACCTATTGAAAATTTATCACTTTTCTTTTCATGTATATAGTTTATTAAATCTCTAGCATAACTAAAATCTCCTACTTCTAATTCTCTATCAACAGGATAGTCTCCTCTTAAAGCAAGAATATTTTTCAATATTATGTTTTTTTCTAAATCTTCTAATACTCTATCTATTTCTTCTTTTTTTAGCTCCAATACAAGTTAAGTGAGCAACTGATTCTACTCCATTTTGATTTTTTTATTCTATCTGCTATCTCAACAGTTCTTCCTTTAGTATTTCCTCCTGCTCCATAAGTAACACTTATATAGTCAGGTTTTTTTCTAAAGATAATACATCTAAACAATTATAAACTTGATCTAAACCAACCTTATCATTAGGTGGAAATACCTCAAATGATGTAGTTAAACTTTTCCCTTTATAAATATCTGCTATCTTCATAATTCTCCTTTCTTATCAAAAAAATCCTAAGCTTTTTTTAGCTTAGGAAGTCTTTTATCTTAGCTATGTCTCTTCCATCGCTCAGGCATTAGCACCACACTTTTTGTAGGTTGCTGAGATTTCTTAGGGCCTGTCCCTCCATCTCTCTTTATGGTTTTTTTATTAGCACTTATTTTTATACTATTTTTTTGTCAACTTGTCAATAACTATACAAAAACTTTTTATTTTGCCATTTTTTTACTTTTTCCATCTAAAGTACATTGCAAGTCCCTCTAATCCATTCATCCATAGCATTTGCTATCCATATTCCAGCTAGTCCCCATCCAAGAGAAATACCAAATAGATATGAGAATAAAACTGCCACTGAAAATACGCAAGTTATTCCCATAAACATAGGAAATTTTATATCTCCTGCTGCATGAAGTGAATTTATTATAACAATATTAAATACTCTTCCCATTTCTAATAGAATCATTAAAGGGAATATTTTTAAGTGAGGCTTTTAAAATATCTGGATTAGTCGTAAAAAAATACTCATAATTGGCTTTCTGAAAAGAAAAAAACTAAAGAAGTTGTAACAAAGGCAAAAAAATCAAAAGCAATTTTTCAAACTTTTTTTAAACATTTATGATAAACTTCTTTTATTTCACCTGCTCCAACTAAGTGTCCAACTTGTATTGCTGTTCCTTGACCCAATGCTATTGATAAAGTCATAGTAAAACTACTTATAAGCATCAAATATGTACGTGAAGCAATAATAGTTGTTCCCATAGTATTTACCATAGCAACTATCATAAGTTGTCCCTACATTCCAAGCAAGATGTTTCTCCTGCAGTTGGGTAAACCTATTGATAAAATATTTTTCACTATTTTTAAATGGGAAAGGGTTTTATGTATTTCTTTTTTAAAAAGTAAAATTACAATATTTACACATCATATAAAAACGCTACTACACAACCTATTCCTCTTGATATAACTGTTGAAATTCCAACACCTGTTGGCCCTAAAACAGGCATTCCTAACCAACCAAAAAAATAAAGAAAGCATTACCTATAATATTTAAAATATTTACCCCTACATTAATAATAAGAGTCTCTGTTGGTCTTCCATGGCTCTTTAAGTATAGCTCCACAAGATAAAATTATACCTTGAAGTATACAAAGTCCTCCCACCATTTGAAAATAATATTTTCCTATTCCAATTAGTTCAGCTGGAAGATTTATTTTTTTGAAGTAAACTTTCCCAAAAAAATAAATAAATTCCACCTAAAATTAATCCTAATAAGACATTAAGAACTAACGAAACACTTATAACTTGTTTAACTCTTTTATAATCCTTTTGCTCCTAAAAAAATTGTGCTGTTAAAATTGCTGTTGCCATATTAATAAAACTAAATATTACATTCTGAATATTAAGTAGTTGTGTTATTCCACCTATTGCTCCTACTGCTTCATCACTGTAATAACCAAGCATTATTGTATCAATATTTACCTACAATTGTTACTAATAACAATTCTAAAAGAATATTGGTATTATTAAAGAAATCAAAGTTTCTTTTTACCAACATTACCAATACTATCCATTTACATTCCCTCCCTAAAAATTTAAAAATAATAAAGGTTCATTTCTATAATATTTTTTTAGAAATTGTCTAGTAAATTGTTCTAACAATACGAAACCCTATATCATTATCTTTAAATAATGCATTTTCACTAGTACAAAAAATTCTGATATAATTCTAAATTACTACTCCAACCCCTCCTTTTAATGTTCTATATACAATACCATCTTCTATACTTTCATCATCTGATATATCATAACACCATTCCCAAACATTTCCACTACAATCATAAAGTCCTAACTGATTTGCTTCTTTTCAAACCTACATTTTGAGTTGTTCCTTCTTTATTCTTAGCTCCTGAATTTTCATAATACCAAGCTACTTCATCTATATTGTTACTTCCTGAATATTTATAATCAAATGTTCCTTCATCAATAGCTTTTTGCCTCCCCTTGCAAACCATTCCCATTCAGCTTCTGTTGGTAATCTAAAAACCTTCTGTATTTTTAAAATCTGATTTATCTTCTTCAACTATTTCTCCATCTAAATGAATTATTTTTAAAAATTCCTTTTTTTCTTCTTGACTTAAATCATAGACTGGTTTTTAAATTATATTTTTCACTTAATTTATTACAAAAATTTTTAATACTTCCCACCAGTTAACAATTTCTACTGGTTTATTAGCTCCTTTAAATCTTGATGGATTGTATCCCATTATATTTTCCCACATAGATTGTGTAACTGGATATTTACATACTTCTAAATTAAAAAAACTTTCTTTTTATATTTTGCCACCTCTAACAAAAACCATATATTCCTTTTGAAAAATCTTCTAATCCTTTTCATTCTTACTATCCTCCCTATATAAAAAAACTGTTGTGATTTACTTGCAACAAGCTCTCTTATCTTTGCATTTCTATTATAAATTTTTAATTCTAGCAGAAGAAAAAAATTAATTCTATAATATTTTTTTAAAAAGTCTAGTAGAAAAACTTTATAAGTGTGTAATATCTTTCACAAAAATTGTGAAATAAAAAAAAGCTAGCAAAAAAATCTAAAAAAAAATTGTATTATTTACTAAATAAATATCTCTATTAATTATGTGTATATATTTTAATTAATCTAAAATAAGTTTTCAAATTGTAAAAAAATAGTACACTTGTATTTTTAAAGTATCGGAGGTAAAAATGCTAAAAAAAACAGCATTTTTGAAATATTAAAAATCATTGAAAATGAAAGAAAATTATCAAAAAGTAGCAGAGCTTCTAAATTTAACTGAAAGAAGTGTTCGTTATAAAATTGATGAAATCAATGAAGAGTTAGGTTCAAAGAAAATTGAAATAAAAAAAGAGAATTTTTTTCTTCAGTGACTGAAAATGATATGGATAAGCTTTTTTGAAAATATTGAAGAGAGTAATTATATCTATAGTCAAAAAGAAAGAGAAGAATTAATAATACTCTATACTTTAATGAAAAAAAGATAACTTTTTATTAAAAGAATTAGCAGATAAATTAAGTACAAGTAAATCTACTATAAGAAATGATTTAAAGAATTTAAAGAAAGATATTATTAGAATACAATATTAAACTGCTTCAAGATGATAAGCTAAAAATACTATTTTTGACTATTCTGAAGAAGATTATAGATATTTTACAGCTATTTATCTTTACAAGTATGTAAGCTTTTGATAAAAAAAGTATGACAAAATATTTTTTTGCAGATCTTAGTTATTTTTAGAAAGATAATATACAAGGAAATTAAAGAAGAATATATAAATGAAATAGACTCTATTTCTAAAAAGAATTAAAAAAAGCTAAACTTGATTTTTATGGATGAAACATTAAATATTTTAGTTATTTTTAATGCTTATTTCACAAAAAAAGAGAAGAAAAAAAATTCAAATTTAATTCTTGATAATATAGAGATTTTTAGAAAAAAAAGAGAAGAGTACATACAACTAAAGAAAAAAATTTTTCAGACTTTTAGCAATACTAATTTACTTTTTCTTTACAGATTATTTATTTAAAATCAGTAGAGATGAAAAAAAGATGTTTTTCATAAAAATTTAGAAATTGGTTAGATATTACTGTAGCTGTTATAAAAAAATAGTAAGAGCTTTTTGAAATAGAAAAGTAAGACCAATTTAAAAAAATATGGATGTCTTTTTTAGATGAGATATTTTTACTATATAAAAGCCTTTTAATTTTTTTAGAACTAAAGAGAAAAATAAAACTTAAAAAAATTCTATACTAAGAGATGTAGAGAATTTATATCCCATTGATATTTAATTTTTTTGAAAAAAAGAATTTCTATTATTTGGAGGATATTATAGAAGAAAAAAAGTTTCTGAAGAAGAAATTGCATATTTAGTACCTTTTTTTCATAAAAGCTCTGCAAAAATAATAATAAAATGAATAAAAAAAGGCTGTCTTAGTAACCACTTATAAAGAAAAATATAGCACTCTTCTTAAAAGAAGATATAGAAACTGAATTTTTTTGGTTGATATAGATAAGATACTTACTTTGAAAAAAATTTTGAGCAAATAAAAGATCAGTTAAATGACTATGATTATATTCTTACAACATTCAATGTAGAAGAAGATTTTTATGAAAGAAATTAAACTAGCTAAAGTCATAGAGTTAAATCCTATATTAACAGAAAAGGATATAAAAGAAACTTGAAGATTCAGGTCTTATAAAAAAATAAAAAAATAAAGATGACTAATTTATTAAAAAGTAATTTTTAGAAAATTCATCAGAAGTTAATGTGAAAAAAATCTTATACATAGTTTAGATGAGGCATTTCCTGAAAAAAATTTATAATGATATTGACAGAAATAAATTTTTCCATAGCTAACTTTTTGAAAGAAGAAAATATTTTTTTAGAACGAAATTTAGATTCTTTTGAAAAAAATATTAAATAAATTTTTTTAGCTTATCTTTCTTGCAAAAAAATGATATTAATGATATTATAAATAAAGTATTAAATAATAATTTTTACACATATTTAGGGCTTAAAAACAGCAATAATTTTTTTCATAAATTTAATACTGAAAAACAAGCAAGATGGTATAATAATTGCAGTAAATGAAAAAGAAATATACATAAATTCTCAAAAAAATTAATACAATTATATTAATAAATTCAACTTGTGAAATAAAAATTTAGAGGAATTATTTATAATTTTGTGAAAGTTATTTTTTTCAAAAATAATAACTTTAGTTTTAATGAACAAACAGATATCTATAATTTTTTTAATAACGATGGATAATTAAATTTATTAGTGAATTATGTGCATAGCTTGGATTTCCAAGTGAACACATTTATATAAAATGAGTGTGATTCATTCATTAACATCTAAAAATAAAAAAATAAAGGGGGATAGTTATGTGGACATCTGATACTATGACTTTGTCAGAAAGTATTATAACTTTCTTGATAGGATTTCTCAATAGTTTTTTTGCTGCTTTGATAGCATTAGCACTATTTCATTATCATATCATCTAAAAGTTATAAATGCTCTAGTCAAAGAGGAAGAAGTAGTAGCACCAAAAGCCTGTTGCTAATGTTTCAAATAACAATGCAAACACAGCTAGTGCTAAAAGCGGTTGCTGAAAAAGACAACCAAGAGGCTGAAAATTTAGCGGTTATAATCTCAGCTATTAGTGAAGAACTGAGAGAACCTGTTGAGAATTTCACTATCGTTAGTGTAACAGAAATTTAAAAAAATTAAAAAAATTTTAAGGAATTAGGAAAGGAGAAAAAAATGAAATACGTAGTAACAGTAAATGGTAAAAAAATTTGAGGTTGAAGTTGAAAAAGTTGGAGGAGCAGGAAAAATCATTATCTCGTCAACCTGCAGAAAGAAGAGAAGCAGTAAAATCAGAACCAGTTGTAGAAACTAAAGGCAGCTGTAGCTCCAGCTCCAGTTGAAGCAGCTCCAGCAGCAACTACTACTGGTGGAACTACAATAACAAGTCCAATGCCTGGAACAATTTTTAGATGTTAAAGTAAATGTAGGAGATAAAGTTAAATTTGGACAAACTCTTGCAATACTAGAAGCAATGAAAATGGAAAATGATATTCCAGCAACAGGAGATGGAGAAGTTGCTGAAATAAGAGTTAAAAAAAGGAGACGCAGTAGAAACTGATGCAGTTTTTAATAGTTTTAAAATAAGGAGAGGATATTAAATGAATTTTTTTAATGTATTAGCAGAACTATTAGAGGCGTCAGGTTTTGCAGCACTTACTTGGCAGAATATAGCAATGATACTAGTATCATTTGTTTTATTCTACCTAGCTATTGTTAAGAAATTTGAACCTTTATTATTACTGCCTATATCTTTTGGTATGTTTCTTTAGTAAACTTACCATTAGCAGGTTTGATGGATGAAGGTGGAATTATATATCTAATGTCTTATGGAGTAAAAAGTAACCTATTCCCTTGTTTAGTATTTATGGGAGTTGGGGCAATGACAGACTTCTCTCCATTAATAGCAAATCCTATCAGTTTACTATTAGGAGCAGCAGCTCAATTAGGTATATATGTAGCATTTATATTTGCAACTCAAATAGGATTCACTCCAGCTGAAGCTGCAGCAATTGGAATAATTGGTGGAGCAGATGGACCAACATCTATATATATTGCAAATAACTTGGCACCACATTTACTAGCTCCAATAGCAGTTGCAGCTTATTCATATATGGCATTGATACCATTAATTCAACCACCTATTATGAAAGCTCTTACAACTAAAAAAAGAAAGAGCAGTAAAAAAATGGGACAATTAAGAAAAGTTTCTAAAACTGAAAAAATAGTTTTCCCAATAGCAGTTGTTTTATTCTGTTCATTATTATTACCATCAGTTGCTCCATTACTTGGATTATTAATGATGGGTAACTTATTTAAAGAATCAGGAGTTGTTCAAAGATTATCTGATACAGCACAAAAATGCTATGATTAACATAATAACAATTATGTTAGGGTCTAAGTGTTGGAGCTAAAAGCAGATGGTTCAACTTTCCTAGATGTAAGTACATTAAAGATTATAGCAATGGGACTTGCAGCTTTCTGTTTCTCAACAGCAGGTGGAGTTCTTTTAGGAAAAATTCTTTATTATGTTACTGGTGGAAAAAAATAAATCCACTTATAGGATCAGCAGGAGTTTCTGCAGTTCCTATGGCAGCACGTGTGTCTCAAACAGTTGGTGCTAAAAGAAAACCCAACTAACTTCTTATTAATGCACGCAATGGGACCTAATGTTGCAGGAGTTATAGGATCAGCAGTTGCAGCTGGATTTCTTTATGATGATATTTAAAGGAACTATGTAATAAATAAAAATTTGTTAGTAACAATATTTAAAATCATATAAAAAAATAGTCATAAGGTTGGGCTTAGGCTCAATCTTATACTATTTATAAAAAAATTTAGGAGGGATTTTTGTGAGCAAGGTAATGTCTTTTACACGATGCAATAGCAAAATATGTTGAATCTGGAGATAGTTTATGTTTTGGAGGATTCACAACAAACAGAAAGCCTTATGCGGCTGTTTACGAAATTATTAGACAAGGACAAACTGATTTTATTGGATATTCTGGTCCAGCAGGAGGAGATTGGGATATGTTAATAGGATGTGGAAGAATAAAAGCTTTCATAAACTGTTACATAGCTAACTCAGGATATACAAATGTTTGTAGAAGATTCAGAGATGCAGTAGAAAAAGAAACATAATTTATTATTAGAAGATTATTCTCAAGACGTTATTATGTTAATGTTACATGCTTCTTCATTAGGATTACCATATTTACCAGTAAAATTAATGGAAGGTAGTGACTTAGAATATAAATGGGGAATAAGTGCAGAAATCAGAAAGACAATTCCTAAATTGCCTGATAAAAAATTAGAAAGAATTCCAAATCCTTTCAAAGAAGGAGAAGATGTAATAGCAGTTCCAGTTCCAAGACTAGATACAGCTATAATTTCTGTTCAAAAAGCTTCTATTAACGGAACTTGTTCAATAGAAGGAGATGAATTCCATGATATAGATATAGCTATCGCTGCAAGAAAAGTTATAGTTATAGCTGAAGAAATAGTAACAGAAGAAGAAATCAGAAAAGATCCTTCTAAGAACTCTATACCTGAATTCTGTGTTGATGCAGTAGTCCATGCACCTTATGGATGCCACCCATCACAATTATATAACTATTATGATTATGACCCAGCATTTCTATAAAATGTATGATTCTGTAACTAAAACTGATGAAGATTTTTGAAAAAAATTCATACAAGAATGGGTTATAGATGTTAAAGATCATGATGGATACTTAGCTAAATTAGGTTTACCAAGAGTAAGCAAATTAAGAGTAGTTCCAGGATTCCAATATGCTGCAAAAATTAGTTAAGGATGGTGAATAATAATGGCAAAAGAATTATAAAAATTATACAAATAAAGAAATGCAAGCTATTACTATTGCTAAAGAAATAAAAGATGGGCAAATAGTTATAGTAGGGACAGGATTACCTTTAATAGGAGCAACTGTTGCTAAAAATAAATTCGCCCCTAATTGTAAACTAATAGTTGAAAGTGGATTAATGGATTGTAGTCCAATAGAAGTTCCAAGAAGTGTTGGAGACTTAAGACTTATGGGACACTGTGCTGTTCAATGGCCAAACGTAAGATTCATAGGTTTTGAAACAAATGAATACTTAAATGGTAATGACAGAATGATAGCTTTCATCGGAGGAGCTCAAATCAACCCTTATGGAGATTTAAACTCTACTATCATTGGTGATGACTATATAAAACCAAAAACAAGATTTACAGGAAGTGGAGGAGCTAATGGTATAGCTACTTACTCAAATACTGTAATCATGATGCAACATGAAAAAAGAAGATTTATTGAAAAAATTGACTATGTAACAAGCGTTGGTTGGGCAGGAGGACCAGGAGGAAGAGAAAAATTAGGACTTCCTGGTAACAGAGGACCTTTAGCAGTTGTTACAGATAAAGGTATCTTAAGATTTGATGAAAAAACTAAGAGAATGTACTTAGCTGGATACTATCCAGGTGTAACTATAGAAGATATAGTTGAAAATACTGGATTTGAACTTGATACTTCAAGAGCTGTTCAATTAGAAGCTCCAACTGAAGAAATCATCAAAATGATAAGAGAAGATATAGATCCAGGACAAGCATTTATAAAAGTTCCAGTAGAAGAATAAGAGAGGAGATAATAGATGAATTATTCAATGCCAAAATATTTTCAAAATATGCCACAAGTTGGGAATTCACTAGCTAATATAGATGAAGCTAATGAAAATGCAGTAAGAGAAAGTTGAAGCAGCGATTGCTGATAGTATTGCTGCAATGCAAGATGCAGGAACTCCTGATGAAAAAAATTCATGATAAAGATCAAAATGACTGCATTAGAAAGAATAGCAGAATTAGTAGATGAAGGAACTTGGTATCCTTTTAAATACTCTATACAATCCAGAAGATTTTGAAACTGGAACAGGTATAGTAAAAGGGCTAGGAAGAATTGGAGGAAAATGGGCAGTAGTTGTTGCATCTGATAACAAGAAAATAGTTGGAGCTTGGGTTCCAGGACAAGCAGATAACTTATTAAGAGCATCAGATACAGCTAAATGTTTAGGAATTCCTTTAGTTTATGTACTAAATTGTAGTGGTGTTAAACTTGATGAACAAGAAAAAGTTTATGCAAATAGAAGAGGAGGAGGAACTCCATTCTTCCGTAATGCAGAATTACAACAATTAGGTATTCCAGTAATAGTTGGAATTTATGGAACAAACCCAGCAGGTGGAGGATACCACAGTATCAGTCCTACAATATTAATAGCTCACAAAGATGCTAACATGGCAGTTGGAGGAGCAGGAATTGTTGGAGGAATGAATCCTAAAGGATATATTGACATGGAAGGAGCTATTCAAATAGCTGAAGCTACAATGGCAGCTAAACAAGTTGAAGTTCCAGGAACTATCCATGTTCACTATGACAAAACAGGTTTCTTCAGAGAAGTTTATGATGATGAAATTGGAGTTATAGATGGTATTAAAAAAATATGGATTACTTACCAGCTTATGACTTTAGAATTCTTCAGAGTCGATGAACCAACTGAACCAGCTTTTAGATCCAAAATGATTTATATTCAATACTTCCAATGAATCAAAAGAAAAATCTATAATATCTATGATATAATAGGACGTTTATTTGATAACAGTGAATTTTCTGAATATAAAAAAAGGATATGGACCAGAAGTTGTAACAGGACTTGCAAAAAGTTGATGGATTATTAGTAGGAGTTGTTGCAAATGCACAAGGACTTTTAATGAACTATCCTGAATACAGAGAAAAAAAGCAGTTGGTATTGGTGGAAAACTATATCGTCAAGGACTTATCAAAATGAGCGAATTTCGTAACTCTTTGCTCAAGAGATAGATTACCAATAGTTTGGTTACAAGATACAAGTGGAATAGATGTAGGAAACCCTGCTGAAGAAGCAGAATTATTAGGATTAGGACAATCTCTAATCTACTCTATAGAAAACTCACATGTACCTCAAATAGAAATTACTTTAAGAAAAGGTTCAGCTGCAGCTCACTATGTACTAGGTGGACCACAAGGTAATAACACAAATGCTTTCTCTTTAGGGAACAGCAGCTACTGAAGTATATGTAATGAATGGTGAAACAGCAGCTTCTGCAATGTATTCAAGAAGACTTGCTAAAAGATCATAAAGCTGGAAAAGATTTACAACCTACAATTGATAAAATGAATCAATTGATAAATGAATATACAGCTAAATCAAGACCAGCATATTGTGCTAAAACAGGTATGGTTGATGAAATAGTACCTCTATATGATTTAAGAGGATATATCTCTGCGTTTGCTAATGCAGTATATCAAAATCCTAAAATCAATTTGTGCTTTCCATCAAATGATTTTTACCTAGAGCTATAAGAGAATTTGAAACTTATACAAAAAAAATAAAAAAATATAATATAAAACTTACCCTATCCATTGATTTTTATGTCAATGGATAGAGTTATAAGTTGATATATGGAATTCTAACTTAAATATTTATATGAATGATTGATTAAATAATTAGAAATGAGGAAAAAAATGGAAGAAATAAAGAGTATTTAAAAGTAAGATATGTTTGAAACATTAATGTTAGCAGTATTAGCTATATATTTTGGTGAATTTTTAAGAAAGAAAAATTAATATTTTAGTAAAAATATTGTTTACCAGCATCTGTTGTTGGAGGAACAATATTTGCAATAGTATTTTTATGTTTTTATATTCTATGAAAATAGTTGAATTAGAATTTGACTATAAGGCAGTAAACCAACTATTCTATTGTATATTCTTTGCAGCAAGTGGAGCAGCAGCTAGTATGGCACTTTTAAAACAAGGTGGAAAACTTGTTGTAATATTTGCAGTTTTAGCAGCAGTTTTAGCAGCTTGTCAAAATGCAGTAGCATTAGCAGTTGGTAAGTTTATGAATGTTGATCCATTAATTTCAATGATGACTGGAAGTATACCTATGACTGGTGGACATGGAAATGCAGCATCATTTGCACCAATAGCAGTTGATGCAGGGAGCACCAGCAGCTATGGAAGTTGCAATAGCAGCAGCTACATTTGGATTAATTTCAGGATGTATAGTTGGAGGACCATTAGGAAACTTTATGGTAAAAAGACATAAACTTGAAGATCCATTATTAGATGGAAAAAGAAGAAAAAGCTGAAATTAGCTGGTGAAGAATCTACTGGAAATTTTTAATGGGAAAAAGCCAAATATTATTCAAGCTGTATTCTTTAATGTGTATAGCTATTGGTATTGGACAAAATAATAACAAAATGGTTTACAAGTATAAATGTAGAAAATTCCCTATACATGTAAGTTGTATGTTTGGTGGAATTTTAGTAAGATTATTCTATGATAGAAAAAAAAAGGAAATCATGATGTTCTATATGAAGCTATAGATTCTGTTGGAGAATTTTCATTAGGACTATTTGTATCAATGTCAATTATTACTATGAAATTATGGCAATTATCAGGATTAGGAATAGTCTTTAGTTGTACTATTAATGGCTCAAGTAATATTTATACTATTTATTTCTGTTACTTATTAACATTCAGATTATTAGGAAAAGAAATTACGATGCAGCAGTAATGGCAGTAGGACATACTGGATTTGGATTAGGAGCTGTTCCAGTATGCAATGACTACTATGCAAAGCTGTATGTAAAAAAATATAGATATTCTAAGTTAGCATTCTTTGTAGTTCCAGTAATTGGAGGATTTATAAGTAACTATATCAAATGCAATAATTATAACTAAGTTTTTAGATATAGCTAAGAGCTTTACATGCTGTATGGATTGGATAAATTATATTTTTTTAAGGAAAGGATAAATATATGAGTATATTTACGATGGGAATAGATGTTGGTTCAACAGCATCTAAATGTATAATATTGAAAGATGGTAAAGAAATTGTAGCAAAAGCTGTTATATCAGTAGGGACAGGAACTAGTGGACCAGCTAGAGCCATGAAAGAGGCTTTAGATCAAATTGGTTTAAGTTCTGTAACTGAATTACAAGGAGCTGTTGCAACTGGTTATGGAAGAAACTCTTTAGCAGAAGTTCCAGCTCAAATGTCTGAATTATCTTGCCATGCAAAGGGAGCATATTTTCTATTTCCAAATGTTCACTCAATTATTGATATCGGAGGACAAGATTCAAAAGCATTAAAAATTGGAGACAATGGAATGCTTGAAAACTTTGTTATGAACGATAAATGTGCTGCAGGAACAGGAAGATTCTTAGATGTAATTGCAAAGGTCTTGGAAGTAAATCTAGAGGATCTAGAAAAATTAGATGAAAAATCAACTGTGGATGTAGCAATAAGTTCAACTTGTACTGTATTTGCAGAATCTGAAGTAATATCACAACTTGCTAAAGGAACAAAAATTGAAGATATAGTAAAAGGGTATCCACACTGCTATAGCTAGCCGTGTTGGTAGTTTGGCAAAAGAGAATTGGGATTAAAAGATGATGTTGTTATGACTGGTGGAGTTGCACTTAATAAAGGTATGGTTAGAGCTTTAGAAAAGAAATCTAGGTTTCAAAACTTCATACTAATGAATATTGTCAATTAAATGGGGCAATAGGTGCTGCATTGTTTGCTTACCAAAAAAATATACAATGACACATCAATAAAATTAAAACTTTGGTATTAACTTCATAGAAAATAGTTTGTTACAGAAATGTAACTTACCTATTTTTCTATAAATTATTATAGACAAATAAAATGTACTTAGAAATGAATAGGAGGAAATGAAATGGGAAAAATGGAAAAAAATTACCTAATAAAACACCAAGACCGATAGAAGGGCATAAACCTGCTGCTGCTATCTTAAGAGGTGTGGTTGATAAAGTTTATGCAAATGCATGGGAAGCAAAAAAAGAGGAGAGTTAGTTGGATGGAGTTCATCTAAGTTTCCAATCGAATTAGCTAAAAGCTTTTTGACTTAAATGTTGTATATCCTGAAAACCATGCTGCATCAGCAGCAGCTAAAAAAAGATGGATTAAGACTATGTCAAGCTGCAGAAGATATGGGATATGACAATGATATTTGTGGATATGCTAGAATCAGTTTAGCATATGCTGCAGGAGAACCAACAGATGCAAGAAGAATGCCACAACCAGACTTCTTACTATGTTGTAACAACATCTGTAACATGATGACTAAATGGTATGAAAAATATAGCAAGAATGCACAATATTCCATTAATAATGATAGATATACCTTTCTCAAATACAGTAGATGTACCTGAAGAAAAATTGATTACTTTAGTAGGACAATTTAATCATGCTATAAAAACAATTAGAAGAATTAACAGGAAAGAAATTTGATGAAAAAGAAATTTGAAGATGCTTGTGCAAGAGCTAACAGAACTGCAGCTGCTTGGTTAAAAATCTTGTAAATATATGGGATACAAACCATCTCCATTAAGTGGATTTGACTTATTCAACCATATGGCAGACATTGTTGCTGCTAGATGTGATGAAGAAGCAGCTATGGGATTTGAATTACTAGCAGAAGAATTTGAACAATCTATAAAAAGAAGGAACTTCAACTTGGGAATATCCAGAAGAACACAGAATTCTATTTGAAGGAATTCCTTGTTGGCCAGGATTAAAACCATTATTTGAACCTTTAAAAAGATAATGGAGTAAATGTTACTGCAGTTGTTTATGCACCAGCATTTGGATTTAGATATGAAAATATAAGAGAAATGGCAGCAGCTTACTGTAAAAGCACCTTGTTCTGTATGTATAGAAACAGGAGTTGAATGGGAGAAACTATGGCTAAAGAAAATGGTATAAGTGGAGCACTTGTAAACTATAACCGTAGTTGTAAACCTATGGAGTGGTGCAATGCCAGAAATAGAAAGAAGATGGAAAGAAGACTTAGGAATTCCAGTTGTTCACTTTGATGGAGACCAAGCTGATGAAAGAAACTTCTCAACTGAACAATATAATACAAAGAGTACAAGGTCTTGTTGAAATAATGCAAGAAAGAAAAGAAGAAAGATTAGCAAATGGAGAAGAAGTTTATACAAACTTTGAAAATACTAAAGAAACTGACTGGTCTAAAGAAACAATAAAACATTAATATTAGGAGGAAGAAAGAAAGATGGCTGAAATTAAGGAATTGTTAGAACAATTTAAGTACTATGCAGAAAACCCTAGAAAGCAATTAGACAAATATCTTGCTGAAGGAAAGAAAGCAGTAGGTATATTCCCTTATTATGCACCTGAAGAAATAGTTTATGCAGGTGGAATGGTTCCATTTGGTGTATGGGGAGGACAAGGACCTATTGAAAAAAAGCAAAGGATTATTTCCCTACTTTCTATTACTCATTGGCTTTAAGATGTTTAGAAATGGCTTTAGATGGAACATTAGATGGTTTATCTGCTTCAATAATTACTACACTTGACGATACATTAAGACCATTTTTCACAAAACTATAAAAGTAAGTGCAGGAAGAAAGATACCTATGGTATTCTTAAACCATGGACAACATAGAAAAGAAGAATTTGGTAAACAATACAATGCAAGAATTTTCAGAAATGCTAAAGAAGAATTAGAAAAAAATCTGTGATGTAAAAATTACTGATGAAAAATTTAAAAAAATGCATTCAAAGTTTATAATGACAATAGAGAAGAAAAGAGAAGATTTATAAAATTAGCTGCTAAACATCCACAAAGTATTAAAGCATCTGATAGATCTAATGTTTTAAAAAGTTCATACTTCATGTTAAAGGATGAACATACAGCTTTACTAAGAAAATTAAATCAAGAATTAGAAGCTATTCCTGAAGAACAATGGGATGGAGTAAGAGTTGTTACAAGTGGAGTTATCACTGACAACCCTGGACTTCTAGAAGTATTTGATAACTACAAAGTATGCGTAGTTGCAGATGATGTAGCTCATGAATCAAGAGCATTAAAAGGTTGATATAGACTTATCTATAGCTGACCCAATGTTAGCACTTGCTGACCAATTTGCTCGTATGGATGAAGATCCTATTCTTTATGATCCAGATATATACAAAGAGACCTAAATATGTATTAGATTTAGTTAAAAGAAAATAATGCAGATGGTTGTCTACTATTTATGATGAACTTCAATGATACTGAAGAAATGGAATATCCATCATTAAAACAAGCATTTGATGCTGCTAAAGTTCCATTAATTAAAATGGGATATGATCAACAAATGGTAGACTTTTGGACAAGTTAAAAACTCAACTTGAAACATTTAACGAATTAGTACAATTAAGCTAGATTCTAGGAGGAAAAAAATGGATCAAAAATATGGGAATATGATGATTTTATTTTTCAAAGGTGACGAACTAAAAAGGTATGACAGCAAAAAGGTAAAGGACAAAGTTAAAAACTGGAGGTCAAACTGATTTAGTAATACCAGCAGTAACTCCTGATGGATTACCTCTTAAAAAAATAGCTGACAATGCTTTTTACAGAAGAGGATTAACTTCTGTAGTAATTCCTGACACAGTTGAAAGTATAGGATATGATGCTTTTGGAGTATGTAAATTAAAAAGAAGTTAAATTACCAGAAGCATTAGTAAATATAGAAGGATTTGCATTCTATAGAAATAAATTAACTAAAGTTGAATTTGGAAGCAAAAGTAAGAAGAATAGAACCAAGTGCATTTGCTATGAATGAACTTTCTGAAATAACTCTTTCCTGAAACTTTAGAATATATAGAGAGCATCAGCTTTCTATAAAAAAATGCTTTTAGAAACAATAGTTTTCCAAAATCATGTGACTAAAATAGATATGTATGCTTTTTAGAAAAGAATAATATTCATAAAGGTAGAAGTTGCAAATTCTGTTGATTTACATAAATTTGCTTTTGAAACTTTTCACAACTGTTGAAAGAGTATAGTTTATAAAAGTGAAAGTACCATTGATATCTAATATCT